>WLWD01000559.1_pt1 | contig 261305 bp, 158 predicted proteins | sample 6712731 | NCBI WGS metagenome assembly WLWD01 (sample SAMN12718690, study PRJNA576275) | sponge metagenome | isolation source: marine sponge | host: Mycale hentscheli | place: New Zealand: South Island, Marlborough, Capsize Point | collected 2014-11-01 | reverse complement strand
CCTTCTCAGCATTCACACATGGTCTCCAAAGCAAGTGGACATATGTCAGTCGAGTTATTCCTAACATCAGCCATCTCCTTGAACCTTTGGATACTGCCATTCGGTGCGAACTCATCCCGGCACTAACTGGTCATCCCTATTCACCCTGCCTGCAAGACTTGGTGGGCTTGGATTGAGACTGCCCTCTATGAATGCCGACAGACACTCACTCCTGGTTACTTCGAAGCTAAATGAGCACATTCTCAACCAGTGCGGGACCTACAGTTACGACATCACCTGTGATCAGCTCAACCTGAAAGCTAGTCTCTCTAAAGAAAACAGAGAAAGGTACAAAGAGGATGCTGACCAGCTTAGAAGAAAATTACCACCCAGCTTGATTACAGCTATGACACTCGCCATGGAGAAGGGTGCATCCTCATGGCTCACAGTTCTACCTCTTGCAGAACATGGTTTTGCCTTGCACAAGTCAGCCTTTCATGATGCCCTAGCCCTCCGCTACTGTTGGTCACCTCCAAATTTACCATCTAAATGTGAATGTGATCATGCATTTACAGTAGATCACGCCTTATCATGTGCCAAAGGTGGTTTCCCCTCTATCAGACACAATGAGATCAGGAACATTACTGCTATGCTGCTGACCGAAGCTTGCAATGACGTGTGTGTGGAACCTGACCTACAGCCCGCTGCTCCCAACCAACTACATGGTTCCTCTGCCAACATACAAGATGGTGCAAGGTTGGACATTGCGGCAAATGGTGTTTGGGGTAGAGGACTGGAAATAACTTATTTTGACGTACGAGTCTTCAATCCCATTGCACCATCCAACTGGAATCTACCCCCATCTACTGCTTATCGAAAGCATGAAAGGGAGAAAAAAAGGGCTTATGAACAACGTGTCCGTGAAGTTGAACATTCTTCATTCACTCCACTCGTGCTATCTGCTGCTGGCGGTATGGGCACTGAAGCCACAATTTTTTACAAGCGTCTTGCCAGCCTTCTGGCAGAGAAGTAGGATACACACTACAGCAGGACTGTGTGTTGGTTGCGTTGTCGTCTGAGCTTCGCCCTACTGAGATCTTCAATACAAGCTCTTAGAGGTGCGCGGGGCATGCTGTAAGGCTGCCTTCTGCAGTAGACCTCGTCACCTCTGTACCACAGGTGGTGGTAGACACTTAACTTTTACTAGTTTTTCTTTTTATCCTACTGTCTCTGTTTTCATAATATACACTTCTTCATCTACACTGTCTAATTACATTCATTATCATTATTACCTTGGAAAAAAATTGTTAGCTATTTAAAAGTGATTTGCAACCTGCAAGCTGGCTCACGTGACAAGCAAGTTTTTTAAGGGGCTGTTCCCATTACCGTAACGTACGATTGTAGGACTGAAATTCTACTCGCTCTTTCTTGAAAACTAAGTCAAAACTAACAATTTTGGCACATTAAAGGGACTTACTCTGTGAAGTGCTATAGTTTGATGTCGCTTTCAAAGCCTGGGTAGCCGTACTCTTCGAGATCCCCTGTTGACTGAATGAATGACAGACAGGATGACTACTATAACCCTCAGGGCGCATGCGCGCTGAGGGTTAATTAATAAAAAGTTTTCACATTTCAGCTTTATCATATTTCAGCCAGCTCCTGTGCCACATTTCACATCAGTTAGCTTTCAATCTAGCTTCTTACAATCAGCTCTCCAGTCAAGCTCCCCACTGTCAATTGTTCCAGTTTAGCTTCTCACAGTATGCTCTCCAGTCTGTCTTAGCTTCTAAATCAAGGTTTGGTCATTCTATACCTGATGAGAAAAGCACATGAAGGTCATAAAAAATTAACTCATGTAGGCAAGTTGTATGTTTGTGCATTGATGAACACGTAGTGATGAAGCATACTGGACACAGAAGTGCAGAAGGATTTTGAATATACAAGATGAAAAAATAAGTTTCAGAAATCTTTAATACAGGAAAAAAATTCTATTTTTATAACAGTACTACTAATAGAGAACATAATTTACAATTAAACATTTGATTGTACTTGTTCATTCTGCTACTGGTTTTCTTTCCCACTTTCTCATTTTGGTGCTAATTTGTCTTTGTTGTTGGGATTGCACTAACTAATTAAAGTGTGTGAACAATGGTAAGTAAGCAACATTTTTGTACTACTCATAAATTAATAAAGTACCGGCAGGGAGGATACTATTAGCCAGAAGGGATAATACTGTCACTATAGTCTTCCCGTCTGGCACAGTGTTCACTGTGCCTGATATACACAATACAGAAAGAAGTCAACTATGTCCTCAATATCATAGAGACTGGCATTAAATATTGAATTGTCCTGGTAATAGTTATCACAAGTGATAACAAGCATGTATAGGTGTAATATAATTGTAATATTTATTTTATTTATCATTCATTCATTCATTCATTCATTCATTCATTCATTCATTCATTCGTTCATTTGTTCATTCATTCATTCATTCATTAACCATCATCATGCATGTGAGGGTTACAGCAGTCTCTTTGTCATCCATTCATTCATTAATTCATTATGTCAACAGCAAATTTTGAAGGTGGCGAACTTTCATGCTTTGTGAGAAGAGGAACTCGGACTATATGACAATTTAGCTAAGTATCTTTAATTTTCCTTTTTTTAATTCCGCTTACGAGAATACCGTAAGTCCTCAGAAAGTCTTAAAATCAGTATGGCTAAGTTACAGGAGCTTTAGAAAGTTTCAATCAGTTCCAGGAGTGTAAAATAGCTAATTCTAAACGACCTTAAACTCCAGAAAACTCTCAAAAATGTCAGCAGGCTGATATTATATTCTAGCTAAATAACTTAAGCTGTATTTTTATAAATAGAACAACACTATTATTGTTAATAGCTGAAAATTTAATAACTTTGTTATTCAACAGTAGTGACTTCTATTTCATATTATTGCATTTTTTAGCAAACACGGGGGTTTGCACTCTAGTTTGTTCTGTTACTCTGCTAACAGCGAATCTTGAAGATGGCAGATTTACTCAGAATAGATGGCAATTTAAGTCGCCACTTTCTTGAATTTTAGTTTTGCTTTTTAGATAAGGATACAAAAGGCACACTATATTATGGTGAGTGCAGCTATATAGCCACGCCCAATCATTTATTTACTTGCCATTTAGAATCACACATGCTCAGGTGAGCGTACAATTTTTAATGCATCGGTTTACAGTTCCAGTGCTGATTTTTTCTCTTGTGTATTTTACATTTTGAAGTATCTTCTGTGGCTGGAGGTGTCATTCTTTAAGTATTCCTGCTCTTGAAAAAAGTGCTCAACGTGTGTGTTGGATAATCCAAATATTCCTGTGGTTACAGCCAACATGGACTTGTTTTTTTTTGCTGATAAGCTACAAAAGCTTGTGGGGATAGATTTCTTTACACTGTAAGACCGAACATGTCCACACTTAGCCATGGTTAACATAATCATACAGCTAGCTAAATTAAAATGCATGTTCATAAATACAACAAAACAAAACTATTATTGTTGTAAGCTGAAAATTTGAGAACGTTTATATTCAACAGTAGTGACTTTGTTTGCATATTATTGCATTTTTAAAAAATCCTAATTATGCTGATGGTTTGCACTTTTAGTGCTCTAGACTCTCACAGTAATTGTCTGGGACAGACCAGACAGCTGAACAGCCCCTCCTCGCCAACACACAAGGCCTAGGTCGGGGAGTCACTATTGAACTAGTTAACCAATCTATTGTCAAGCTGATAGCCTGTTAGGGTAAAGGATAATTCAATAAATATGTTTACACCTTAACTCACTGGTCTTCTTGTCATTTTTTTCTGTTCATTGAGCTTTGAAACTTATAGTATCTTGAATGTATGTATGAAAGTTTGCTCTGTCTAACTACTTTGCAATTAAAGTTCTCTAAACCATTCCGCATGTCGCCCTATACACTCCACCGACTGTGGGAGTGCCTCTGTGTCACTGACATGGTTGACAGAGCCTCTGCCTAGACTACACTTCAGTGCCCAAAGCAGCTCTTTGATTGTAATAGCAAATTTTTCAATGACTGAATCATTGAAATTGATAGTCTATTCATAGTCAACTACGAACACTGCTGTTCAGGCATACTGCCAAGGCTGATACTTCATCTTACTTTTCATTTCTCAGGTTATCTTATCAGAATATATACTTTGAGATCCATAGAGCCTTCATCAGTTATTGATGAATTTTAAAGTAAATGGAAAGGAACCAAAAGCATTGATGTATCAGTATGCCACTATTGAAAATTTATATAATTTCTATGAGAAATTGCAATAATTACTTTTTTAATTAAAAACACAGTGGATTTTTATGAAATACGTTCATCCATTGGTCTCCATGTATTAACATTTATTACAACCTTAATTCACTGTCACAAACTGACACATATACATGTATATATATATTATATATATCATATTCCAAACTGGATATCTTCACAATGTTATTTTTAGGTAAGTGACAGGTGAGATAACTCAGTTATCACATAGTTTTATCTCATGCCTGTATTGCACAAGCTCATTACCCTAATAGTTATAGCAAAGAGGCCTGGCTAGCTACCAGTTTTCTGTGTTTTTACAGCTACCTTCCTCTTAGTGGAGCCTACCCACCAGGTTAGAGCAGCTGCTAAAATATCCACTGAGGGTGTGTGTGTGTGTGGGGGGGGGGGGAGTGGGCTATAAAGAAGTTTTATTTACAGCCAACTTCTTCATCACACCAAGGGTTTCCAACTCTAATACAAACTGCTCAATGAAGATGTCTAAAGCAAGGACTACCTACTTTTATACTCTTTCAGAGTGAGATGGCTAGTTTTTCATTCTCCACAGGCTGTATTTTCATCACTTGCCTTGCTTTTGAAAATAAATTACCTGCTTGTTGACATACCATACTCGGGATCATAAATATATGTACTTTTACATGAGTCAGAGTGTGATATGTTGGCGAATCTCATGACAGGCTAATTTATATTCAACAGCCAGAGGTATGAAAAAAAGCCTGAGAGTGAAATTCTTGCCATATCACTCTGAAGATTATATAAGTGGTTTATTTCATAGTAGAATACCTTCACTGAAGTACTTTGTTGTTACTTCCTTGTTATTAAGTTATGGTAAAACTCTCTAAGGGGTTCCCCACATCCCTAGCTATAATTTTTAGCAGCTGCTCTTAACCTGGTTGGGTAGGCTCCACTAGAGTAAGGTAACTCTAAAAACCCTGAAAACTGGTAGCCCCGCAGGTTGCTAAACTACGAGGGTATGAGCACAATACAGCCATGATATAACACTAATGTGATAATGTGAGTTATCTCATCTGCTGTACCTAAGATCACATTGTGAAAGATATCCAGCATGGAAAAATCGTACATTATTACATGAGTCAGAGTGAGAAATGTCAAATATTTTCAAACACAGGCTAATTTATTTGCACAAGCCAGAGGGGAGTGAAAATAAAGCCTGAGATAACTCAGTTATCACATAGTTTTATCTCATGGCTATATTGCACAAGCTCATTGCCCTAGTAAGCAATGAGGCCTACCCAATTATAAGGTTAGAGCAGCTGCTAAAATATCAGCTGGGGGTGTGAGAAGCCCCTAGAGAGTTTTAGGCCAACTTTATACTAAGAGTTACCAATGTGAGCTAGAAGAAAATGGTGAAACAACACTTTGAGTTATCTAGCCATATCACTCTGACAGAGTGTAATAAGTGGTTTATTCCACACTAGATATCTTCACCACTGTACATAGTATAAGAGGACCTTAACCCTTTCGTTCCGGATCCGGCTTTAAAGCGGGGTGAGACCGGTTGGCTTCTCCGAATTTTAAAAAAAAGTTACTTTATAGCTAGAACCTTCAGATTGCATACACAGGTGCCCAATGCATTGGAGAAGCATCTAAAATAGCTTTCAGCCAGGACTGCTTCGACAGTACCTCACAGCAGTTGCGTTTATTTCTTCCTCGGCAAAAAAAAACATCGGTTCGCCGTAGAATTTTAAAAAAGTTACCTTCTTCACATCAGCTTCATTTATGGATCCAGTCATCTCCAGAGCTTTGTAGAAGCAGCAAAAAATTGTTTGAGCTCAGTAGCCTTCCATAACACATTGAAACAACCGCTTCTTTGCCGACCAAGACTTTGCGGTTTGACTTACTGTCTTCTCCATTTTTTATAAAATCGCCAGTACAACTGGGGACTTCCCTGTTACGTACAGTCTTAGGTAACGCTTATTACATCATAGGAAAAAAGTGAGCGTGTCGTGTGACCCCGGTAACTATGCAAAAAAAAATTTTTTTCAAAGTCATTTTTTGGAAGATGGCGTCTAGAAGTTACAATGTGGTGCAAGTTTTAGACTTGCTTGATGCTGACTCTAGCGACTCAGGATCAAGCGGAGAGAAGGGGGACGACATCTAGGACTATAGGAGGCCCTGTATCAGGGTTGGTGGACCAGACCCCGTCAACTCTGATACTGAAAATGGGAGTCAAGAAGATGATCGAGGTAAGCTTGTCTTTCTTTTGTCTTTCTCTTGAAAAATAGCAAGCTTCTGTTGTGGAAAGGACTTATTTATAGCTATATTGAGATAGAGTAAGCTGTTTAGCTATAATATATATATATATTTCATTGAGTTTTGAGATTTGAAAGTGGCTTGTGGTTTTTTTAACAATTTCAAATTTTCAAAAAAATTTAAAATGTTTTTTACCACATATACTACTAGGACCAGATGTGAATGCAGTCACCGACCCCGATTACGCAGATGAGGCGACAGGAGCAGAGTCTTCCAGTCATGAAGGAGATGATACCGGACCTGAGTCTTCCAATGATGAAACACGAATAGGCAGCAGGTTCCAGTGATGAAGAAGAGGAAGTGGCTCCTCCTGCTCTGAGTTCTGGACGTCCTCGCGGTCGGAGAAGGCGGGAACTGAAGAAGAAGAGTCGGGTGGATGAGGTAGGGGGAGAGTGGAAGAAAGAGGACAACACACCCATTGATATTCCATAATCTTTTGTGTGACGGACCACAGACTTTGATATTTGTAGAGTTAACTGTACAAGGCATCCCAAAAGTTGTAATATGTATTGTTATTGTCGTTGTCGTTGTCTGTGTTTTTGTGGTGTTGTAGTGGAGCTTCACACTCGATGTATATGTGTGTGCGTGGAGTTGAAATGTTATTCTGGCGCTTCCAGATCTAACCGGGGAGGGAACGAACTCGGGGGTGGGGTCTTTTCTAATCGGGGCTACTATGCCCATGTAAGTTGAATTTCATGTATGTGTGTGTGTGTACACCAGTCAATTTATATTATACATTTATTTTTATGATCTGTATTCACCTGTGTCTTCTTTTTTCTAGTGTGTGTGTGTGTATGTTTGTGCGTGCATTTGTGGAAAGAGAGAGAGCAACCATGGACAAACAGTATAATGGCGCTTCCGTATACAACCTGGGAGGAAACTCTGGATCTTTTTGGATCGTGACTACTATGCCCATGTAAGTTGAATTTCATGTGTGTGTGTGTGTGTGTACACCAGTCAATTTATGTATAATAAATTATACATTTATTTTTATGATCTGTATTCACCTGTAGCTTCTTTTTTCTTGTGTGTTTGTGTGTGTATGTGTCTGCGTGCATTTGTGGAAAGAGAGAGAGCAACCATGGACAAACAGTATGTGGCACTTCCGGATCCAACCTGGGAGAGAACGAACTTGGGGGGTCTTTTTCGGTCTGTGACATCATCCATGCCGGGTAAGTTGAATTTCATTTCAACTTACTGATATTTGGGTGTCCAGCTGGGGCGGAGGGGGGAGGGGGGGTTATGGTACAAGAATGTCAGTGAATAGTAATGACGGGGGAGGGGGGGGCAAATCAGCGAGGCCAGCTGTTATGTTACAAATATCATTGTTGTCTGTGTTTTTTTGGTATTGTATGGAGGTTCCGGATACTAACCTGGGAGGGATCGTTCAGTCTGTGACACCATCCATGCCGGGTAAGTTGAATTCCACGTGTGTGCTCGTACTGCTTTTCATTATCAAATTACACTTTCTCAATACAACAATTGTTTCTGTCATGTACAGTGTGGAGTATACATACCAGGGGTTCATACATACACTTTCTCAATACAACGATTGTTTCTGTCATGTACAGTGTGGAGTATACATACCAGGGGTTCATACAGTGGGAGGCTAGCCCTGGGTTCCCCCCTAGAATTTTGGGAGTTGAATAGAAATGAACATTTTGGAAGCATTTATTTTTAGTTTGATATTGTATCCCATTATGTTCCTATCATAACTGAGCCATTTAGTGCATAGGACCGAACACTGATCATCAGTGTGAAGTATAGACTCGTATGCAAAAATGTGCATCAAAGTAGTGTAGGTTCAAAAAAATAGGTGTGGCGAAGTACACTCGGAGCCCCACCCCAAACAAAAATCCTGTATGAAACTGCATACAATACATCATGAAGTTGCAATTATATAGGATCATGAATAATTTGTTGTTTGTATTACAAATATCTTTGTTGTTTGTGTTTTTGTGTATATGAAATTGTTTTGTAGTGGAGCTCGACGTCCGATGGCATACGTTCCTTGTGGACACTCATAGATGTCTCCTACATGATCACAAGCAGCACCACACACAACAAACAACATATTTTATTGTTGAACTAATATAATATTGGTATAAAATGCATCAAACAATATTATTTCTATTTTATTTTATTTTTTTATTGATGGGAAAAGTGGATTTTTTGGGGGGAAAAAATTTTTTTTTTTGAAATATTAGTAGATGGCTTAAATATTATTCAATTTTCTCAATCAAAAATGAGGGGAATCCCAAACTCTTGGTCTATTTAGTGATATATGGTTGCTATGGGGTTTTCCCAGCCAGCATCGAGTTAAAAAAATAAAACGGCAATGCTCTATTCCGCGGTAGAAAATTAGATTTTTCCGCGCGCGTCCAAACAATTCAGGAACGAAAGGGTTAAGAATTTAATTATATTAGAAATATTATATTCGGTAGACTTTGTATAAACTTATCTGGATAAGATTAGAATAATAAAATAATTGCCTTCAATATAAGATGTGGGCATTTAATCAACATTTCCATGTTGTATTTCTGTACAAATATATGGTAATGTGTATTCTAATGTCAGTATATTAAATATAAAAAGGAACTTAACTTGGGTCTATGTTTTGAGGTAGTGTCAAGGTAAATACTTAATAGTCATGAAGACATTGCAATGTTACATCAATAGCTTATGTCTTAATCTTAACATGTCAGGTACTCCAATTTGTTTGTTTCTTATATTTTATTATCAAATTTCTATGAGATGGCTTTTTATAATCCAAATTAAAAGTCTATTATACCATTTCAAATGTCTGTTGAATAGTAATAATAAAATGTGATAAAAAGGGTCAAATGAGGGAGAACTATTTTCAGAAATCAAACTATTGAATCTCTATTAAAAACTATTTAGTAAATGCTACTTTGAGTTCATATTGAAATTCTTTCATTAAACTGCTTCCTCATGGTGGACTGTTTCATAATGAGATGTAGACTCTTCTACTGTGACTCGACCATAAGCTTCATTTTTTTCAGTTTTCACAGGAGGTAGTGTTCTGTGATGAAATGAAGTGATATCACTTGACAACTTCTCTCTTTGTATTATTATAATTTGTATTATTGTTAAGGACAAGAGCATTCTTACCTTTCAGGGTTTTTTCTCTTCTTCCAGCAATAGACTACCACTCCAATTATCACCAGAATGAGAGAATACAATACAAAAGTGATCAACACAGAAAGGACTATTGGAAGGACATACTCTATTAATAGAAAAAATATAATAAAAGTGACACAAGTTGTCCTAGTACTAACCTGATACTCCAGATGTGCAGGAGTTATTTTGAACAAGAGATAGAAAATCTGAAGGTAAAATATTAGCCACCATAACTGCTGGTCCCTCTCCACCTCCAGTAAGTGGCAGAGACTGTAATGCCAGGCACCAGTGTGTTAGGAGTGAGGTTAGTAATAGAGAAGTTGGTATTGTTAGTAGTTTGCAGTAATTGATGAGTTCCATTTAGAGAGTACCTGATGATATAGTGAGTGAGAATTCCATTAAGGTCTTCTGGTACTTCCCAAGATTGGAATGCAGATATTGTTGTTGTCTGCTGAACATTATGAACTGCAGTAGGTTCTATGAAAATTTATAATAATCATTTCAAGACTATTTCAAGCACTAATTGTGCTGGTAGAGGCTTTTACACTGTATATCTCTCAAAATATTAATGTTAAATAAGGTGTCCAATAAACTGGTGTTATGAACATGGACCCAAAACTTTCCTTTACTCTCCTTTATTTTTGCTGTATGCAATTTTCAAAATACTCCAATTGTAGAACATAAATTAATACAAATGAGTTGGATACAGGGTAATCGTTCAAACATTAAAAGAGGAAAATAAGCCACAAATCTCTAGTCTTGTCAAAGAAACTATGGTGAACCAAGGAGATAAAGATAATAGGAATTTCAAAATATTTAGACAAATAATTCATTGAGATGATTAAAAATTACTACATTTTGCTGATGGTAAACAACCAGAGTGCATGTCAATACTATCAAATGGGAGAGGGAAGAGGGGGGGAGGGGGTGAGGGGTTGCTTCCCGACCAAGTTTATTAAAAAAAGTATTGTACCATACATGCAATTCAGTCTACAAGACAACTGTAGGCTAATTCACTGCAGTTACTACATCTGTGGTCTATTAAATTAATGAAATCAGTTTATACTGGCAATTCAAATATCTTTGTCATGAAGTCTCAGCCCTCATATCTCAGGGTTTGTACAACATGAATAATGGTTTAAAATTAGTGATGTGCTTATACCACAAAGGTGACATGCTTCATTATGAGGTACAATTTTGCTCATAATTTTGTTTTGTTCATTTCAGCAAACTATAGTAACATAATTACTTATCTGCTGATACTTATTATCTATTCAAAGCAATTTGGTCTACAAATTACAGTTTTTGAAAGTAAGTAATTTTAACCATTAATTTGAGAAAACTTGTGTCAAGCCTTTATTTATTTCTTGATTCAATTGCTGGGTTAAGTATAAGAGACTAGTTGAACAAGACACTGAATTCAACATTCAAATTTGCCAAGAGGTTTACCACATATTTGAGTAGTGAGTATCCATGAAATATCATATTAACAGCAATCATTAAAAACAAGGTTGCCTTATATAAAATTAAGCTAGTAGCATGCACCGCTTTGCAGTGCTCCTTTGCTGATGTAAAAAAAAAATTATGAACTATTATTCATTTAACAATAAATAAACTTCCTGAAGCGATCAACAGCCATACAATACTTAACATCTTCAACTATCCTTTTTATTTCACTAGCAGCAGAGAAAGATCCAGTACTAACACTGTTGACTCCATTGTTTATAATCTCAAGAATACTTAAGCAAATTCAATCAAATAATTTGCTCTAACTGGTTTCATCAACACTGTAAAAAAAAGTATGTATTTCACACCAAATTAAGTATGAATCACTTGCAACAATAGTCACACCAAATATAATGGTGTGATGTTCGCACCTCATCATACTTGTGTAAAGTACACCCCAAATTCAGTGTGAAGTACACACCGTAAACAGTGTGAAGTCATACTTCCATTTAAGTATGAATGCTAAATTATTTTAATTTTAACCACAAGGGTTGCTTCTACAATTATATTTTTAACACCAATATTATTTTCAAAAATATACAATGATAGTAGCATTGGTTGTGCCTGCACATGAGTATAATGTAATGCTCAGTAAAGTGTTACCATTATTTAACACGGAAGAAGTTTTAATTTTTTAGTTTTTGAATGTTTGCCAGTTACGAGGATATGTAAAACATTTATAAAAATATGTTTATACTGTCAATTTAGGAAAAAATGTTCCCACATGTCCAGATCTTGCCATGCCCTTTTTATTTTTTTGCAATTTTTTTACTATGATTAAATTTAATAACAAATTTCTTACAAATTTTGACATAATTCAATAAAAATTAATAGTATACATTATATTATTATAGTCAAGAAAAATATAAATTTGATGTATTTTATTAATCAGATGAAAAATACATTGAATGTAGTGTATAGCATTAGACTCAGTGGTTACAGATATGCAATTACAATGTTATGTAGTTCTGACTTATCTGTTATAAAACTTAACAATTGTGATGTTTATTAATTGTAAGCAGGTTCCTCATGTTTGACAGTTTCATAGTGAGAAGTGGACTCTCCTACAGTAACTTGTCCATAAGCTGCACATTCCTCCATCTCCATTGTGGTAGACCTGCCATAATAAAGTTTTATATTTTCTCATAAAGAAATGAATTTTTTTGTCATACTATAAAATTGACAGCAGGAATTGATTTCACTTGTAATTATGGAACATTATTCTTAAAGTTATTTTAACTCTGTTACAACAGTCTAACGCTTCTTACAATATTTTTTATTCAGCCCTTTTTGAGTTCTGATGACTAACTGACTGACACTGAGTGACTGACATACAACTCTCATGGACACCTGTGTCTATGTAGATAATATGAGACTGAAATTAAAGTAGTTATTGAATTCAAGTTTCAAATATTCTATGTGCAAAGTAGTAAGTTAATAACTTGAGATTTTTAAACAACTATAAGATATAACATATACTATAATCATGTGTGATAAAAATGGAAGATATGTTTGCATACTAGAAGTATTTCTAGATAACGTAAGTGAAATCCACAATGGTGGTTACATTTGGACTAACTTAGTGTGTATGTTTATGCTATTTCTAGTGTTATATGATAAATAACAGCAGCAAAAACAACAGTAAATTTGTATTTGTGACATCTTACTTTTCATTACTGTTTCTTGTTCTCCAGCAATAACTTCCAATTCCAATTATTCCATGCAGAATGCCATAGTGACAACCATAGTTACCACTATGGCAACAGCTAGACCTGAGTACACATTTTAATATTAAGTCATATTTCAAGTAATATTATTACATAAAACTGGATCTGTGAATAAAACTGGATCTGTGAATAAACCTAAGTACTGAATAAGTTTGCATAATAAATTTTATGAAAAATTACATAAGTACATATGCCAGGCTTGATCATGCACATATAATAAGGTAGCAAATTAATTTCAATATTTCTCGCATTAAAGTGACTATTCACTATTTTTACACATTATTGATAAATTTGAAAGCGAGGCATAACATTGCAACAGCTTAAGCACTCTCGATAATAACAGCAATTACTTGAAATTCCTTGTTGTTGAGAGCTTCTAGGTACATTAGATAAGATTAGTGGGCCATAACTAGTCCTGTATCCTGATACTGATATTCCATTAACTATTGAAATAGCAGACACTTCTATAATGTATTGTCTGTTAGTCACTAATGAAATTCCAACTGAAGAAACAGAAGAGGGAACAGTTATCATCATTTCTTCATTGTTGTGTCTCTCTATAGTAAACTACAATATTAGACACTCTCCTACAAGTTCAGCAATGGTCCAAGACACTTGAATAGAAGTAGAACTGAAAATTCTGACAGTGACATTTTGCAGTTTTGCTATAAGTAACAATAGTAAATTTGAACAAATGATAATTGTAGTCCTGTTTGTATCATTCAAATTATTGTATTGGTAGTTTTAAAAATTATTCTCCCACTTCAGTGGCACTCTATAAATCACAATGTTTTTTTAGGTAGTCACAGATTAAAAGTGAGAGAACTTAGTTATCATTGCTATCTCAATCTGTATTGACAAGCTCTTTACCCTCTGATAGTCTAGTAGCAACCAGCCTTAGCTGTACCAGTTTCTGTATTTTTACAGCTACTTTACCCTAGTTAAGCCTACCAACCAGGTTTGAGCAGCTGCAAAATATCAGCTGGGATGTGGGGAGCCCATAAAGAATTTAACAGCCAACTTTATTCCTAGGGTTTCAAGTTTAGTACAAATTAACTACTGCATTTAAGATATCTAGAGTAGAATTAACTAAAGGTATTACATATCTTCAGAGTCATATGAAAAGATGTTTCATTCTCAGGCTTTATTTCACTTGTCTCTGGCTCTCTCTTTATAATAAAGTAAGTGAAAGTACTATTTATTCCACCATAGTTATCTCCACAATGATATTTTAGGTACTGACCTTGAAACAATATTTCACCCTTGGTATTTCATGCTGTATTGCCTAGCTCATTACCCTAATAGTTATAGAAACTGGTAAGTTCAACACTTTTCTTTGTTTTTACAGCTACCTTCCTCTGGTGTAGTCTACCTAACCTGGGATATTTGCATAAATCCTGTAGCTTTCCTCTTTATCAAGTTCCCTGTCATGTGTGTACAAGATTCTCAATTTCTGCTGATATGCTCAGCAGTAATCATCTTCTGAAAACAAACATGCCATACTACTTTTGTGCGTTAAATTTTTTATTTATGTATTAGCTAATTAAAAAAATGTTCTCGGGGACAATAAAACGTAATGGGTGAATAGAGAAACATAATAGGTAATTTTATGGAGCAAAACAAAAAAACTGCAAAATAGGAAATTAAAAAGCAAAGTTTATCCAGGCCTCATTCAGACTTCACCAATTATACCTACAGATATAATACAGTGTGCAGTTGTCTTTTTTAGATTCATAGTGCATTAATAACAATAATTACGGTGACGATGTATGTACATGTGTATATTGTAATTTGTTTCATGTAGTAAATATACTTACTATCTTCAGAGGTTCTGATAACACTACTAGCACTAGAGAAAGGTCCAGTATTGACACTGTTGACTCCAGCTACAGTGAAGGTGAACTGAAGGGCTTGAGGCCAGTAATTAGATGAGTGGTAGCACTAGATGGAGTAGTATTGTTATATTTCTATTAGTTCCTTCTCCATACTGAATTATGTAACTAGTGATGACTCCATTTTTCTGTGAAACATCTATCTCTGTCCATGTGAGGATAATACTAGTAGACATTATCATACTAGCAGTAGGTACTCCAGGACTACCAGTAGGAGCTTAAATAGAAGTTTTAAACAAATAATACACACAAAATATTTAATTAATATTACCTCCTGTACTAACTATGCACTATAAAAATACACAGTTTATTAGACTTCAGCACACTATTTACATGCTCAAATTCATTCTTATTAACAATCAATTCTTTGCTCAATATTATTAGTTTGAATGAAAGACTGCGATGGGCTTTAAAAATATTTCCAATTGAAAGTGTAGATTACTCTGTCCTTAAGTAACAATAACATTAGAGAATTTTCATGTCATTAGTTTCTCCAATATTTGGAATTAAAATTTATCCCTACTCATTAATCCTCAGCAAGCATGCACAAGAGGGTTACAGATCTTAGTTTGTCTGTCAGTCAGTCATTGTATAGTAATGCTGAGGGTTCACACACTTGTTGCTTCATTTGCACTAGCAGAATAATTATAGGCTAAAGACACAAGAGGCATAATCTACTAGCTTCACCTTATCATAGACTTACTAATGTTAGTGCTGTCTCTATAGGATCATGAACAACATAGTGGCTGTATTCTTCTATAGACAGACTACGTCTAACCAGAGTAAGCTATTCTCAAATGATATCACATAAAACGCACCCAGCAGGAAGCAAATAAATAGGGTAAAATTTAAGTAATAATATTGAAGAAACAAATGAAGACTTTAGGACACTACAATTTGCACTTCCATATAAAAAAAGAAGAAACAATTTTAACCCAATGATGTTTCCCTTTAAATTTTGATTAATATCTAAAGTTATACCATAATGAAGGTGGTTATTTTATCTGCTTACATATTGCATTACTCTATAAATTTACCTCCTTCTGCTGTTATAATAATTATACTAGAGGAAGGTCCAGTACCCACACTGTTGACTCCAGCTACAGTGAAGGTGTACTGAGTGAAGGGCTTGAGGCCAGTAATTAGATGAGTGGTAGCATTAGACTGTGTATTGATTAATATGTTTCTATTAGTTCTTTCTCCATATTGAATTATGTAACTAGTGATGACTCCATTTCTCTCTGAAACATCTATCTCTGTCCATGTGAGGGTAATACTAGTAGACATTGTTATACTAGCAGTAGGTACTCCAGGACTACGAGAAGGAGCTGTAAGAAATAAAACAAAATTGCTTTTACATTATTTTATTCCACGAACAAGTGAGTGTGTGCAGGTTAATCCCTTCCAAATCCTCCCCTTCCCCCTCCTCTCTCTTCCTACTTCTCCTCCATTTCCCACAAGGTCATCTGCTTCCAGGAAGTCATTCTTGTTACCCCACAACTTAAATTAGCTAATAATGTTATACTGCAGGTCTTTTTTTTGTGACTTCAAATCATTCAAAAGTGTTCAATTGTATTATATAAGCAAGGTTATAATGCTGGTAGCTCATTTCACTATCATTCCAGAAAAATACATTTGCATTATGGTATTTTAACTGTAACACAATTTGTTTATGATTGTGCTCTTATTGGTAGGTTGAGAGAAGGACAGAGTAGCTGATGTAGCAGACACTGATGAAGATATTATTGGTGACAATACATCATCTATTACACAGGTATTTAATATTACTCAATAAGTTGAAATATGACTTCTCGATGATTATATAATCTTTCATAAGACATTAGAAACAATTAATACATGACTTATTCTTTTAATTACTCAATGAAAGCATACCTCCTCAGGAAACCGCACCCCTCCCACTAAAATCAGAACATAGCTACAATTTGTTTAAATAATACATACTAGATTACTAATTATGTAATAAAAATTGTATGACTCTCCAAGATTGTAGTCAGGTAATTTATACACTACTTTTTGTAAAAAAAAATAATGTCATTAATTGGAAAAAAAAATACAGAAGAGAGAAATGGTATGAAAGTATTCTAGAGTTATAACTTTTTAATACATGTGATTTGTTTCCATTAAGATAGGTGGAATAGGTATGTGTTTACTATATTATAGAATTAGTAGTAATTGACACAATGAATATCTTTGGCTCACAGTATGTACTACATTCAAGAAAGTGTTTGCAACCATGGTTTACTTTCTTTTAGTAACTGTGGGGAAGATATGTTTACAAAAGCAGGCTTCAACATTAAAAAAAAGCCAGCGGGAACATTTCAGCTCCAGCATTTTGCTTGCTGTCTCACCCCTTGTGTAATTAATATCCTTATACACTTTCGAATGAAGACTCCTATTCTTAGCTGATAATAGCTACTGCTAATATAGGCTTACCTACAGTAACAGGTTGAAAAGCTTCACTATCTATACTGCACCTTAGAGCTAATTGGGGTATAATATTCTATAGAAAAAATGTGGGGGCTCACTCCCCCTAAAATGAAAGTGGAGGATTGCCCTGCCCCCCCCTCTGTCTCCTCCCCTCTAAACCAATATATAAAAGTTTCAAAATAATTTTCAGTTAGTAATGATTTAAACTAAAAATGTACTGGCTGTATTATTTGAAATACTTAGAGAAGTTGTTAATATATCCTTACCTGTAATGGTCAGAGTTTCAGACACAGCTTGTACACTCAGATATGTGCTAGCTCTCACACGAATAGTAACAGTAGAAGTAGTAATAGTCTCAGTTGTGTAAGTAGTTCCAGTCACTTCAGTACCACCAGTATTGACATCCATAGTGTTTATATACACACGATATGTAGCTCCAGAGAAACCAGCTGGAGGAGTCCAGGTGGCCTGTACTCTCCTATTACTAATTTGTCTCAATACAATATTAGTAGGAGGATCTGGTTCTGGAATTAACAATTGACATATTAATAATTTGTATTGTTTAGCATCAGAAGCCATGCTGCCAGTCATTATATAGATGTACCAAAAGAATATGTTATATAATTCAATTTCTAAAATTCAAATAAAGTATCTGTAAAAATTAAGGATTATAAATATCATAATTATATTTTTTTTCTTAAATCACGTTACTGTTTATTTCACTTTTTGATTTTAAAGAAACTATGGTAGCTTATTTCCTGGCTTTATTCAATAAATATATGGAAATAACTATACTCGTAGTTATTTGTGTATGCTGAGTTTCTAGTTGTATGCTATAAATGGTGGAAGACTGCTAATAGTGATCCAGATTAGAAGGCCAGGACTGTGATACAAGCAAGTCTGAATCCTGTGTTTAAGTGTACATTTAGACTCTTCTTGCCTTTTGGTTTTGATGATTATCAGAAGTACTCCACTGTAATCACTTACTGCACTTAAGCTATGGCCACATACACAACAGAATTTCTTTGTGCCCTCTGCATGGAATCATTTTAGACATGCTTTATTTTTCACATACTTACTTGTTAAATTTAAAATTTTTATTACATACAATTATATATTATGACATAAATGCTTGCTTTTTTTTAAAGTAATACAGTATTATGATGACATGAAATTGTGTTAGCAACATGCAGCAGTTGAATTTGGAGGGTAGTAAAACGCATTTGTGTCATTACCATAGAGAACTGCACCTATAACAATTTAATCTCGAATATTTTTGGAATTGCTGCTTTAAGTCTTCAAAATGCTATGAACCTATAATAATTGTAATACTAAGAATGTATTTTTACAGATTTGCATCCTCAAGTGTTTTTAGAATACAAGTGGTAACTTTGGAAAACTTTGGGAAATTGTGAAAATTTACACTACCTGAAAAAAATCCATTGACAACTTTAACAAAATATGTAAACTGTGTAGATAACTACAGTTAGCAAAAAATTACAAGACTATAGAGGTTAACAAACTTGTTTACAACACATTATACATTAATTTACGATTAATTTTGTTATGGTTGTCAATGGGACACTTTTTAGGCAGTGTTATTGTTCGCCATGAATATACCTGGCTCCAAAAAAAATGTTTTTACAAGTTATATGTCCAGCATATGTGGTTATTGTGTGTACAGAATTCACTTTTGATGTTTTGTTGTTGTTTTTTAGGATTAGAATATTCTAAAATCTACCACCTTCTTGTTTAATCCTCTGATTAATGCCTCCTATCCTCATTAATACCATCCTCACAATACGTAATATATATAGCTATCTTTTGCCAATAACCAGATCAAATACATTCACCCACTAGAAACTTACAGCTTTTAGCAGCTGCCAAAACAGCTATGTTGGAATGAGCCAAACCTGTTCCAAAATGAAATAGATATGATATGTATGATATATTCTCCACCTCTCTTCATCTGCTCAAAATGCATACATGTACTCTTTATTCTGAGGCTAAAGTTAGTTGGTTGCCACCGGGAATCGAACCCAGGACCGCTTGTATAGCGCACAAGCGCTCTGCCACTGAGCTACGACAACCACCCGGCAAACAAACATTCCAATTCTGTATTTATACTGTTAAGGGGTACATTAATGGTATCTCTGTTGACCAATCAGAGAACCAATGGCAATCAAGATAGGCAATCAGAGGCATTGCACTGTCTCCAGAATTGTTAAAATAATATGTCATATTTAGTAGCTGAATAGATAAATGAAAGTGAGTAATCCTACAACAAGAAGTCTTTAGTGAAAGCAGGAAAATATAAGCAACTAATTTAGTAATTCTTTGGGGAAACTTATTAAAGTAGACCAGTCTGTGTTTCATTCGTCTCAACTCTGAAAGAAAGATTTTAAACTGTCCTAAAACTCTGCAATTACTTTATTAAGCAAACAAATACTATTCTACACTTTAATCTCTTGCATGAGAACCTCACTCTTTAAACAGTACAACAGTACAACACACTATACAAGAACGTGTATAAGCGGAAGCAGCACAATTAAATTTGCAATGTCCGAACTGAAAGATACAATCAGAAATGAATTCTGCTATATGTAATACATTTTCTTAATAGTCAATCTTTTTATGCATCTATTTAAAATTATTGCAATGTATCTGATCTCAACTTGGCATCAGAAATAATTCTTACATACCCAAGAATTCTATACTAGATATATTACTTGAAAAATATTTGTCGGATTTGATCAATTCATGGCGACCATTTTAAATTTTCACAATTTCCCTGAGTTTCCCAAAGTTGCCAAATTGGCAATTACTTTATCTGTAAAAAATACTTCATGACTCCAGATTACTTTAGTAGCTTTGTAGTAGAATGATGTATCTGATTTAGTAGCAGCTAGTTTTTGCACAAACCTATTATTTCATCTAATTAATATTATCCTATAAAAAGATCTACATGCTGTGAGGCATCTAATTCAGCATTGCAATATATTGGGGCAGCCCCATGAGAATTATTGAAGGGATCATTGGTGTCCCCTACACCCCTTCCTACTTCACTGTACTAACATTCTTAGTATTATTACCCTGTATTTTAAATATTGCTGATGTCACTGGAGTTGATGATTTAGCAGTGTAGGTGTAAGTTCCAGGTAAGAGTCCAGTCACTAATAGAGCAACTCCATACATGTGACTCTCACATGGTCCAGAACCTACAATAGTCTCTCCTCCTCCATCATACAATCTACCACCACCTGCTATTCTTGTATTTCTATTAACAATAACATTATTTCTCCTCCAAGTCACTGATGTAGCTTGACCTCCTGTAGTTATTCCTTCAATTACTAACTCTAAGTTATTCGATCAGCTAATTGTGGTGGTGAATCAGAGTCAAGTATTATATAAATATATTTATTCCACCCTAGATATCTTCACACCTGATATCTTTAGGTACTTGACATGCAAAGCTCATCACCCTGGTAGTTATAACAACTGGCCATTTTCTAGGTTTTTACAGCTACTTTCCTCTGGTATAGCTTACTCGACCTGGGTTAGAGCAGCTGCTAAAATATCAGCTGGGGGTGTGGGTAGCCCCAACAACAAACTTTACCTGTGCATGAGTTAACCCTCTCGTTCCTGAATTGTTTGGACGCGCGTGGAAAAATCTGTGGAAAAATCTAATCATCAACCATGGAATAGAGTATTACCGTTTTATTTTTTTAACTCGATGCTGGCTGGGAAAACCCCATAGCAACCATATATCACTGAACAGACCAAGAGTTTGGGATTCCCCTCATTTTTTGATTGAGAAAATTGAATAATATTTAGGCCATCTACTAATACTTCAAAAAAAAAATTTTTCCCCCCCAAAAAATCCACTTTTCCCATCAATAAAAAAATAAAATAAAATAGAAATAATATTGTTTGATGCATTATATACCGATTATGTAACAGCAACTTCTCAGGAGTAGTCCTGAATTATCTCTCAAAGAAGTAATAGATGTGATAGTAGATAATAGAGGATGTGTTTTGATATTCCAGGAGTGGCAATTTCAGTGGTAAGCTCGCAATGGAAGCAAGTGATCAGGCGCATAAATAACCTTGGTAAAGGAGAAGTCCTGAGTGTAGGTTGTAGGTGTGGAGAGAGAAGCCCTGAAGATGTAGTGGAACAACAGCAACACAGTTGATATAGTGAGCACCCAGTCAATGGAACGAGTGATGGCTATCGTGATCAACCGAAAGCGTGGGAAGAGTCCGCGAAGATTGATGTGAGAAGACTTCGCTGAAGTGTGAAGAATGGAAGAATTCGATGTGGGAGGAGTTCCGTGTAGAGCGGAAGACATCCAGTTCGCGGCAAAGGCGGGTGTGAAAGAAGGCGGAGTCCCAAATAAATGGTTTCCCTTGCTGAAGTGTCAGTGATGGGGAGGCCGTGAAGGTCGGTAGAGACGGATGATGCCTGAAGAGACAGTAGTTGGAGTAGACAGTAGACAGTAGAGTCGTTACCGAAGTCGAACGAACGAGAGCGAACAATTCAAACCACGGCTAGGCTAGCTAGAGAGCAGGACCAGCCTAAGTTGGGTCGGTAGAGACGGATGATGCCTGAAGAGACAGTAGTTGGAGTAGACAGTAGACAGTAGAGTCGTTACCGAAGTCGAACGAACGAGAGCGAACAATTCAAACCACGGCTAGGCTAGCTAGAGAGCAGAACCAGCCTAAGTAGGTAACTAACTATAACCAGCCAGGAGTAGCTAGCTAGCTAGCAAGTCAGCACAGCATAAATAGTTCGAGAGCAGTGGAGAGCTAAGGAACGCTGGTCTTCTCACCTTCCCCAGTAGTGGATCCGGCTCGAAGGACCAATGTTCAGGGGGTGTAAATCCCTGAGCTCAAGTTATTAGAAACGAAGGACCACCCTGTAGAGGGACATGCACTAGGTAGCTAGAGCACAGAGCTAGGCAGTAGCTGGAGTTAGTCTTAGATTGTTATAATTCAAACTTAGAGCAGCACTTGTTGAACAGAACCAAAGATTCAGAACATGTGCTAATAGTAGTGAGCATGCTCATGAAAATACGCACACACATACATACAAGTGAAAGGAAGTGTTAATGAGTCCAGCTCAAGTTCATAGTATGCCACTGAAGAGTGACACAACTATGCACAGTAGAGTGCATACCTCAAAGGCGGTTGTTAGGAGACCCTAACAAGCAAGTCTATATGCAACAACTTGTACAATGAAACTGTAGACGTTAGAACATTTTATCTTAACATACAAGTGACACTAACCTCAACAGTAGTTTCAATGGGAAACTACTCCAAGCACTCTGGTAAACTGCTGAGAATAATGTAGTGCAAAAGTACCATGGGCCGCAAAAAAATTATTTACTCATGTGAGTACGGTATGACTATAGGAGATACCGCTTCTGATTGTATGACTTAAAAATACCTAACTTTTTCTGAAAAATTAAGTCAAAAAAATAATGCTGGCACATTAAAGGGACTTAAAATGTCTAGTATAACATTTTAATCCTTATTTCAATCTTTGGGGAAGCTGGCATCTTCAAGATCCATGTGACAGAATGACTGACTGACTGACTGCCTGACTGACAGACAAAATGAGTACTGTAACCCTCTCGCGCATGCGTGCTGAGGGTTAATAAATATCTATAGCTATATTTAAATTTATAATCCTCTAGAATACTCGGAATACAATTCTTGGCATATTAAAAAAATCACACTTGAAAAGCAACTGAACCTACTAGTACAACTTGCACTCAAATTAAAAATGTGGGTGGGAAAACTAAAGTGCCTAGCTGACCTTAGGTGCAGTGTTACTTGCACTATAGCCTCAATCTCTGGGCATATATAAAGCATTACATTCAATTATTGAATTTTGTTAGAGTTACTGAATGAATGTTTATTTGCAGTGTTAAGGCTACAACTATTATAGTGTAGCCACGGTAAATATAAATTAATTCAATAACTCTAACAAAATTCTTTTAAACAATATGGTGTAGTGGATATAATATTATGTTAATATAATAACCTAAGACTCAGTTTGTCAAGATAAATATTAACATTTTTATGTAACTAGATCGACAGCTACTTTAACATACATGTACTACATGTATTATGGATTTCATTTCCAATAGTTGAAGTCTGTCATCAAACTCTACTCAAATCCACTGGAGATGGGCTATTGTAGATATACCACACCACCACAATGAAGAATAAAAAAATTATTCAAAGTTTCATAATACATCACTATTAAGATGACATAGCTAATGACCTTAAGTTCAGAAGTAACTGCGAATAAAGAAGAAACGGTGAAGTGATACTATTGTATATAGCTATTATTAGCATATTATAAACAGAATAATTTTATTCTTGTATCTACAACTTGTATACACATGATGATTGATTGTATTATGATGCATGTATTATTAATACAAAGAGTATGGTTAATTAATGCAAGGGCTTTTCATTGTGAATAAATACATTTTACGGGGTGGTCCTATCACCAGAGTGCATGCAGCAAACTTGAAAGTTTTTCAACAAAAACTTATGCTAATACGTTTGTAAGTCATATATTGTATGTACTTATATTGGATGTCAATAAACAGCAAATTATTGAGTGTCTCCATGATAAATTCTTAATACTTTTTTGTAACAATATTAATGAACTTCCTTCCGTTGGTAGAGTGTAGTATTAGACTAGAAAACAGTGATTGGTGTCTTATTAATTCTCATTTTTTGCCTAAAAGAAGTGGTGGTATGATAATATCTATAATCAAAGAGTTTCATTCCAATATATTCTAGCTAGCTGGAAAAGGAACAGGAGACACATTATAGGAAATAAAGTTTTTCAATCATGGATATCACTGATAATATGAAGGCAAGGTAGTAAAATGCTATTAAGTAAAGGGAAGACATAAGACCTGTCAATAAAAGAAACTAAACCCAAAAAATATGATCTTGTAATAATTAAGATTCTAAATTGTGTATATTGTCACAAGTTTAAGGAGAGTAGTACGGAATAAACAAACTGAGGTAGTTATGCAAAACAAGCCACTAATTTTATTGCTGAAACATTCAGTTAATGAATTCATCAGAGACATTATTATGAGAGATAAAAGAAGTACTGGCTTGAGTACAGTTCACAAAACATGCATGTTTAGCTAGTGCAGTTGTCCATTTTACTCTACATTAGCTATATATTTGTAAGATTTATGTTTCATTTGTTACAAAATTATCTTTTATATAGCTATATCTAGAATTATTATTGAACATTCAAAAACTTCTGAAATCAAATTTTCCATTGAAGACTTAGTTCTGTACTACTTGGGTGTTTAAATTGAAGAATCCATAATAACAAAATAATCAGAAAGTGCAAAAAAAATTAACCAAATTTACAGCACTGTGTATTTTTATGAGAGCTGGTAAATTTTGAAGAGGGTTACGGAACAGTACACAGACATTGAATACATTATCTTATCCTAACATACATCAGTACTTATATGCATCAGCATGGTGTTTTGTTTCGCTAATAACCAACAATAACATGTTGATGCTTTCTTAAAACTGAAAAATATATTACAAGTCTTATAATAATATATTATAAGACTTATAATAATATTTTTCAGTTTTAAGAAAGCATCAACATGTTATTGTTGGTTAGTTAGTTTTTGTAGAGTAAACAGTGGCAGATTTCACAATAACTTAGCACACATACCGAAAGCTTGCAAAGGATTTAAAAACCACTTTGTAATTGGTGAAACAGTAATTAACAATAAGGCAGCATTAAATAGCCACATCATTCAGGTATGATTTCCAGGCTAGCTCTAAGCAGCTTTATAACATAATATGAAGAGTCAAAGCTATACCAATACCAGAAAAACCTGAATCTGAAGTTTAATTATTACAAAACTAGCAGGAATTATTATTGAAACTACTGGATTGAGCACAGGATATCATGTTTGGTGTTGTATATTTTGTGAGTTACATTCACTACTAGACTTGTTTTGTTTCTCGATGTGAAAGCTAACTGGTCCCTATCACTGTGTACAGGACCACATACACAACAGCAGCCTCAAAACCAGTCAAATATATACACTCTATGGTGTAATTCCACTTACCGCTATTGCATGTAAACCAATGTATTACCGATTTTTCTAAATTTTAATTACGGAGAGATTCATGCAGCTGAAATTCACTATAATTGTAGCAATATACAGATTGTTTGTAGGCATAAACATAGTTTAATAACATTCTAACTATTTTTGTGATTTCTTTGTTTGTTTAAGTATTTAGAAGGCTGCTAAATTATTCTTTTCTGAATGATGACTACATTCCAAAGTGTGTTTTTCTACAGGTTATTGGTATATATTTCTATTATCTGTTCCTTAATATGTATATAATATTTATATATATGTGTATGTATGTATATTTATATATATATATTTATTTATTCCATGCCTAGATATCTTCACAATGATATTTTTAGGTATGTGACCCCTGGTAGTGTTATCTCATGGCTGTATTGGCAAGCTCATTACCAGTAGTTACAGCAACTGGGTCTGGGTACAAGTTTTCTGGGTTTTTACAGCTACCTTTACTCTAGTGGAGCCTACCCAGCCAGGTTAGAGCAGCTGCTATATAATATCAGCTGGGGTTGTGGGGAACCCCTAGTGAGTTTTCGCCAACTTTACACCTTGAGTTACCAAAAAACTACTTCAGTGAAGATATCTAGTGTGGAATAAACCACATATTACACTCTGTCAGAGTGATATGGCTAGATATTTCACTCTCAGGCTTTATTTTCACTCGCCTTTGGCTGGTGAAAATATATTAGCCTGCTCACTTGAAATATTTCACCATATCACACTCTGACTCATGTAATAAGTACTATACATATATATTATAGAAAAGTTCAAAGAGGGCAATGCGTGTCCACTCCTGGAGGCTACTTTAATACGTGAACATTAGCTTGGGCGCAAGAAATTGGGGAGAAAAGACTTCGAAATAATGCTAGGAAAAGAAAAAAAAACAGGCAAAGAGCTACGGCGACAGGATGGAAGAGACTTTCACAGTTAACTCTTCCAAAGTTAGCGGAGTTTATTTATTGCTTTAGCGGCGGTGGTAAGTTTACTTCGTCAATGCGCTGTTCGTCATAGCTATACGCCTTGCGTAACAGATTTTTTCTCACCTGAAAATCCAAAGTACTATAGTCAAGTCACTAAGAGAATACAATGTAACTAGAGCTCTGATAATAGAGCATTTTGAACTAAGCGTACTTTGGAAAGGCAACTAGCTTAAAGTTTAACGATCCTTACCCGTATCATCCTTGAAAATATAATTGCTTATACCCCTTGAAAATCCTTTGTCCAGTACTCAAGTCACTAAGAGAATATAACACAGGTCTTGTGCTGGTAAATCCAGTGAACAAAGTATGTATAAACGTTTTGTGCGCTGTTAAAGAATAACAATCAACTAAACAAAACTATTTGACTAAAAAATTTCAAATTTAAATTACAGTCGGACCAGCTCGCTAGCCATTTGTGCTGAAGCACATCACTAGTAATAATAATTATTATAATAATAATAATAATACATACATACATAACAACAACAACATTAACATTCTCTCCAAGACTGCATTTCTCTTTAAAGACTGGAGCAATCTAGCTAGAAAACAAGAGGTTTAAACATGAGAGACACTTCTGTAGCTCTTGTTAACCAATACAAGTACCAGCACTAAGAAACTTAACAAAACTAAGACCTGCAATCGTAAGACTTAAAAAATTGCACTCAATAACGTGCACGGTATGAGTAAACAAATACCGACTCGTTCACCACAACGACTTCCCATAACGTGATTAGTAGCTACTAGTTTAGTGAACCCAGGGGGACTGGACTCAGAACGTGAGTTTAAAACTACTAATTTTTGTGGACTAAAATATATTAGCTCGTAATGTAGAGAGTACCTGTTTCAAATACTTTAAGATTTAGCTAAATATGTCACTGTTTATAAAGGATATTTCGTAGTTTCCAGAATGATTTTACTACTATTGGCTCTGAAGCTTCACTATAATTATGAAGTACATGGACAATGTAAGTGGTAATGGAATGCAGTATTTTTTTTTTTTTCTGACTCAACAAGCTTATAGTCCAATAAATTAATGACACTCTGACCAACTTGCAATTCACAAGTAAAATTAGCAGTGTATAAACAATCATTGTGTTGGGATTTTATATAGTTAACCATTAATAGTTTGTTCATTCTCTTTAAAAACATTATTTGTCATAATTCATAAACCTTAATTATAATCACACAATAGAAAAAGACTTGCTATAACATAAAGCCATAACTATCCTCACCCATTGGACTTGAAATAAATCATTTGCTACTGTGTCATATATTCGAGGTGGGCACAGGCCACTCTAATAATGCTACATGCTAGTCATGCTAATGTATGCATATGCTGTATTATCTCTGTTACTGTGACCTATCTACTTGGCCATACTAAATTTGTTCTAGAAGAATGTGGAAGTGGTCAGTGCCCACCTCCCTTATAGCTACCTGAATTTCAACCGCAATAGATGCAGATTGCTCCTCCTATGATCTTTGTATTTTTAAGTTTCTGTAGCTCTTGCTGACAGACTACTGGGCTATGAAAGAGTTGCTTGTGGAGGTGATCAGACCTTCAGTGGCACGTAGAAATGTATTTGGAAATTTTCCAACAGAACATGGTTTGCTTTGAGTATCTCTTTTTTCCTTAGCCATGGTTGCTAAATCTAGCTGTGAAAGAGTAGCTGGCATGTACAGGAATTCAGACAGATACTCAAAAGAAACATACTTAGTAAACCTAGCTTTGAAAGGGTGGCTGTGTGGTGTTACACACCTCATAATCTGAACATTATCAAATATTGCATGTATTCCCTATCTTTCTTTATTTCCTGTAATTTAGTTCATTACCTGTACCTTAGTTTATTCCCGCCATTTCATTAATTTTTATGCATGCGCATACACCCGTGCATCATCTAGAATATAGTCGAACTTGCTACGTAACCTCACTACTCACTACGCATGCGTCAAACTTATTCATATTCTCTTGTATCATACAATTTTCTTAGTTCTGATCTCGTGCATAGTTTTGTCAAGACCGTTACCAAATTATATTGTAACTATTGGGGTGCTCCTAGATAGGCCTGAGAACCTTGAGCGGACCTGGGAAGCTCTTTGACGCTAGTGAACCTTTACCAGTTTGTCTACGTGCAGGTCAGAATTCTGGTGGCAGCCACCTGTTCTCCATCCCACCACAGGCTGACAGTATAGGAAATTCTATATGCAGTTGAGGAGGGCCATTCATGGTAATTTGCTAACAATAATTGACCACCACAATAATATATGTACAGCAGAACAAATTTTATATGGCCATGTCCATAGACCCTTTCCTTTACACAATAATATATGTACAGCACCCTTTCCTTTACGCCACCAATAATAGAAGTTAAAGGGTCGGCTACACCAGACTAGGGTGGAAATACATTGACATCTTTGAACTTGGCCATAATTATACCAAAATTTTCAATTGAGACTCATTAGTGAGAGTCTCGCTTTGCTCGCCAAATTAAAAGTCACAATTAAAATATAAACTATGATTTGAAAGTGATGCCATACTTGGCTGTGTGCCACATAGAGATGCCAACAAAATGTTAAGGTCTTGTAGCTCTAATCTGTTGTATATTTCATTATACAGAGGAAGCATGTAAATAATGCAAGTATAAAGCATTGACTGAGGTATCATGAGCATTGCTGTGCTAGAGCTAGTTCCTCACAAACCTAACCATCTCAAATAGTAATATTTCTTGTAAAAACAAAAGCTAAACTATTAAACCCAGAGAGAGAGAGAGAGTCTAGATGTTTCCTAGCATGATATTTTCCGATTTGTTTTATTCACTTCTACTTGTATGAGCGATATAATATTAAGACAAAAAAAGAAAATATAAGACAATTAATAAAATTCATTAAAAAAACTAGAGCACTGAAGTGCAAACCCTCAGCGCTAGTTAGCTAGCTAGTATGATAAAGAAAATAATAACAAAGGAAAAGTGTAGAAACAAAAAAAGAAACAGAAGTGGCATGAAGAGAGGCAGGAAAGAGAAAAAGACAATGAAGAGGGACAAAAGAAAGAGGAATGAATGAAAAAAGGTAGGAAGAAAAGAAAAAGGAAGAAGAAAGAAAGAAAAACAGTACACGAAAGAAAGAGGAAAAGAAAGGAAAAGGTAGGAAAGAAATAAAAACAGTAGGAAGAAAGAGGAAAATAAAGAAAAATAAGGCAAGAAGACAAAAGGAAGAAAAAAAACAGGATGAAAAAAAAGATGAAAAAAAAAAGCGTCGACGAGGGTTCGAACCAGAGACTTTTAGGTTAGGTTTTTGCTCACTCGACAACTACGCAACGCAACACCTCACGCTGAATGCATGTAATTGTTAGCTTTGATAAGAAAACTAGATGGTACCTGTAGGCAGATTTGGTATGCTGATGATTCTGCTGCTTGGGGGTCCCTAGATCAGTTGCGGAGCTGGTGGAGCCGATTATCACATATGGGTCCTGGGTTTGGGTATTTTGCCAATCCCTCAAAGACATGGCTTGTGTTCAAAGAGAGCAAACTTGAAGACGCAACCGTCACCTTCGCTGGCTCGGGCGTCAATATTACTTGCAGTGGGAGACCCTACCTTGGTGCTGCCATAGGCTCGGATCTTTTTGTTAACGAATATGTGTAAGCAAAAGTAGCATCTTGGGTCGCTCTTACTCGTCAACTAAGTGAGATCGCAAAATCACAACCTCAAGCAGCCTTCTCAGCATTCACACATGGTCTCCAAAGCAAGTGGACATATGTCAGTCGAGTTATTCCTAACATCAGCCATCTCCTTGAACCTTTGGATACTGCCATTCGGTGCGAACTCATCCCGGCACTAACTGGTCATCCCTATTCACCCTGCCTGCAAGACTTGGTGGGCTTGGATTGAGACTGCCCTCTATGAATGCCGACAGACACTCACTCCTGGTTACTTCGAAGCTAAATGAGCACATTCTCAACCAGTGCGGGACCTACAGTTACGACATCACCTGTGATCAGCTCAACCTGAAAGCTAGTCTCTCTAAAGAAAACAGAGAAAGGTACAAAGAGGATGCTGACCAGCTTAGAAGAAAATTACCACCCAGCTTGATTACAGCTATGACACTCGCCATGGAGAAGGGTGCATCCTCATGGCTCACAGTTCTACCTCTTGCAGAACATGGTTTTGCCTTGCACAAGTCAGCCTTTCATGATGCCCTAGCCCTCCGCTACTGTTGGTCACCTCCAAATTTACCATCTAAATGTGAATGTGATCATGCATTTACAGTAGATCACGCCTTATCATGTGCCAAAGGTGGTTTCCCCTCTATCAGACACAATGAGATCAGGAACATTACTGCTATGCTGCTGACCGAAGCTTGCAATGACGTGTGTGTGGAACCTGACCTACAGCCCGCTGCTCCCAACCAACTACATGGTTCCTCTGCCAACATACAAGATGGTGCAAGGTTGGACATTGCGGCAAATGGTGTTTGGGGTAGAGGACTGGAAATAACTTATTTTGACGTACGAGTCTTCAATCCCATTGCACCATCCAACTGGAATCTACCCCCATCTACTGCTTATCGAAAGCATGAAAGGGAGAAAAAAAGGGCTTATGAACAACGTGTCCGTGAAGTTGAACATTCTTCATTCACTCCACTCGTGCTATCTGCTGCTGGCGGTATGGGCACTGAAGCCACAATTTTTTACAAGCGTCTTGCCAGCCTTCTGGCAGAGAAGTAGGATACACACTACAGCAGGACTGTGTGTTGGTTGCGTTGTCGTCTGAGCTTCGCCCTACTGAGATCTTCAATACAAGCTCTTAGAGGTGCGCGGGGCATGCTGTAAGGCTGCCTTCTGCAGTAGACCTCGTCACCTCTGTACCACAGGTGGTGGTAGACACTTAACTTTTACTAGTTTTTCTTTTTATCCTACTGTCTCTGTTTTCATAATATACACTTCTTCATCTACACTGTCTAATTACATTCATTATCATTATTACCTTGGAAAAAAATTGTTAGCTATTTAAAAGTGATTTGCAACCTGCAAGCTGGCTCACGTGACAAGCAAGTTTTTTAAGGGGCTGTTCCCATTACCGTAACGTACGATTGTAGGACTGAAATTCTACTCGCTCTTTCTTGAAAACTAAGTCAAAACTAACAATTTTGGCACATTAAAGGGACTTACTCTGTGAAGTGCTATAGTTTGATGTCGCTTTCAAAGCCTGGGTAGCCGTACTCTTCGAGATCCCCTGTTGACTGAATGAATGACAGACAGGATGACTACTATAACCCTCAGGGCGCATGCGCGCTGAGGGTTAATTAATAAAAAGTTTTCACATTTCAGCTTTATCATATTTCAGCCAGCTCCTGTGCCACATTTCACATCAGTTAGCTTTCAATCTAGCTTCTTACAATCAGCTCTCCAGTCAAGCTCCCCACTGTCAATTGTTCCAGTTTAGCTTCTCACAGTATGCTCTCCAGTCTGTCTTAGCTTCTAAATCAAGGTTTGGTCATTCTATACCTGATGAGAAAAGCACATGAAGGTCATAAAAAATTAACTCATGTAGGCAAGTTGTATGTTTGTGCATTGATGAACACGTAGTGATGAAGCATACTGGACACAGAAGTGCAGAAGGATTTTGAATATACAAGATGAAAAAATAAGTTTCAGAAATCTTTAATACAGGAAAAAAATTCTATTTTTATAACAGTACTACTAATAGAGAACATAATTTACAATTAAACATTTGATTGTACTTGTTCATTCTGCTACTGGTTTTCTTTCCCACTTTCTCATTTTGGTGCTAATTTGTCTTTGTTGTTGGGATTGCACTAACTAATTAAAGTGTGTGAACAATGGTAAGTAAGCAACATTTTTGTACTACTCATAAATTAATAAAGTACCGGCAGGGAGGATACTATTAGCCAGAAGGGATAATACTGTCACTATAGTCTTCCCGTCTGGCACAGTGTTCACTGTGCCTGATATACACAATACAGAAAGAAGTCAACTATGTCCTCAATATCATAGAGACTGGCATTAAATATTGAATTGTCCTGGTAATAGTTATCACAAGTGATAACAAGCATGTATAGGTGTAATATAATTGTAATATTTATTTTATTTATCATTCATTCATTCATTCATTCATTCATTCATTCATTCATTCATTCGTTCATTTGTTCATTCATTCATTCATTCATTAACCATCATCATGCATGTGAGGGTTACAGCAGTCTCTTTGTCATCCATTCATTCATTAATTCATTATGTCAACAGCAAATTTTGAAGGTGGCGAACTTTCATGCTTTGTGAGAAGAGGAACTCGGACTATATGACAATTTAGCTAAGTATCTTTAATTTTCCTTTTTTTAATTCCGCTTACGAGAATACCGTAAGTCCTCAGAAAGTCTTAAAATCAGTATGGCTAAGTTACAGGAGCTTTAGAAAGTTTCAATCAGTTCCAGGAGTGTAAAATAGCTAATTCTAAACGACCTTAAACTCCAGAAAACTCTCAAAAATGTCAGCAGGCTGATATTATATTCTAGCTAAATAACTTAAGCTGTATTTTTATAAATAGAACAACACTATTATTGTTAATAGCTGAAAATTTAATAACTTTGTTATTCAACAGTAGTGACTTCTATTTCATATTATTGCATTTTTTAGCAAACACGGGGGTTTGCACTCTAGTTTGTTCTGTTACTCTGCTAACAGCGAATCTTGAAGATGGCAGATTTACTCAGAATAGATGGCAATTTAAGTCGCCACTTTCTTGAATTTTAGTTTTGCTTTTTAGATAAGGATACAAAAGGCACACTATATTATGGTGAGTGCAGCTATATAGCCACGCCCAATCATTTATTTACTTGCCATTTAGAATCACACATGCTCAGGTGAGCGTACAATTTTTAATGCATCGGTTTACAGTTCCAGTGCTGATTTTTTCTCTTGTGTATTTTACATTTTGAAGTATCTTCTGTGGCTGGAGGTGTCATTCTTTAAGTATTCCTGCTCTTGAAAAAAGTGCTCAACGTGTGTGTTGGATAATCCAAATATTCCTGTGGTTACAGCCAACATGGACTTGTTTTTTTTTGCTGATAAGCTACAAAAGCTTGTGGGGATAGATTTCTTTACACTGTAAGACCGAACATGTCCACACTTAGCCATGGTTAACATAATCATACAGCTAGCTAAATTAAAATGCATGTTCATAAATACAACAAAACAAAACTATTATTGTTGTAAGCTGAAAATTTGAGAACGTTTATATTCAACAGTAGTGACTTTGTTTGCATATTATTGCATTTTTTAAAAATCCTAATTATGCTGATGGTTTGCACTTTTAGTGCTCTAGACTCTCACAGTAATTGTCTGGGACAGACCAGACAGCTGAACAGCCCCTCCTCGCCAACACACAAGGCCTAGGTCGGGGAGTCACTATTGAACTAGTTAACCAATCTATTGTCAAGCTGATAGCCTGTTAGGGTAAAGGATAATTCAATAAATATGTTTACACCTTAACTCACTGGTCTTCTTGTCATTTTTTTCTGTTCATTGAGCTTTGAAACTTATAGTATCTTGAATGTATGTATGAAAGTTTGCTCTGTCTAACTACTTTGCAATTAAAGTTCTCTAAACCATTCCGCATGTCGCCCTATACACTCCACCGACTGTGGGAGTGCCTCTGTGTCACTGACATGGTTGACAGAGCCTCTGCCTAGACTACACTTCAGTGCCCAAAGCAGCTCTTTGATTGTAATAGCAAATTTTTCAATGACTGAATCATTGAAATTGATAGTCTATTCATAGTCAACTACGAACACTGCTGTTCAGGCATACTGCCAAGGCTGATACTTCATCTTACTTTTCATTTCTCAGGTTATCTTATCAGAATATATACTTTGAGATCCATAGAGCCTTCATCAGTTATTGATGAATTTTAAAGTAAATGGAAAGGAACCAAAAGCATTGATGTATCAGTATGCCACTATTGAAAATTTATATAATTTCTATGAGAAATTGCAATAATTACTTTTTTAATTAAAAACACAGTGGATTTTTATGAAATACGTTCATCCATTGGTCTCCATGTATTAACATTTATTACAACCTTAATTCACTGTCACAAACTGACACATATACATGTATATATATATTATATATATCATATTCCAAACTGGATATCTTCACAATGTTATTTTTAGGTAAGTGACAGGTGAGATAACTCAGTTATCACATAGTTTTATCTCATGCCTGTATTGCACAAGCTCATTACCCTAATAGTTATAGCAAAGAGGCCTGGCTAGCTACCAGTTTTCTGTGTTTTTACAGCTACCTTCCTCTTAGTGGAGCCTACCCACCAGGTTAGAGCAGCTGCTAAAATATCCACTGAGGGTGTGTGTGTGTGTGGGGGGGGGGGGGGGGTGGGCTATAGAGTTTTACAGCCAACTTCACACCAAGGGTTACCAACTCTAATACAAACTGCTTCAATGAAGATGTCTAGCAAGGAATAAACTACTTTTATACTCTTCAGAGTGATATGGCTAGTTATTTCATTCTCAGGCTGTATTTTCACTTGCCTTTGGCTTTTGAAAATAAATTAGCCTGCTTGTTGACATACCATACTCTGGATCATAAATATATAGTACTTATTACATGAGTCAGAGTGTGATATGGTTGGCGAAATACTTCATGAGCAGGCTAATTTATATTCACTAGCCAGAGGTAGTGAAAAAAAGCCTGAGAGTGAAATATCTTGCCATATCACTCTGAAGAGTATAATAAGTGGTTTATTTCATAGTAGATACCTTCACTGAAGTAATTTGTTGGTAATTCTTGGTATTAAGTTGATGGTAAAACTCTCTAAAGGGGTTCCCCACATCCCCAGCTGATATTTTAGCAGCTGCTCTAACCTGGTTGGGTAGGCTCCACTAGAGTAAGGTAACTCTAAAAACCCTGAAAACTGGTAAGCCCAGCCAGGTTGCTATAACTACTAGGGTAATGAGCACAATACAGCCATGAGATAACACTATGTGATAATGTGAGTTATCTCATTGGTCATGTACCTAAAGATAACATTGTGAAGATATCCAGCATGGAATAAATAGTACTTATTACATGAGTCAGAGTGAGAAATGTCAAAATATTTCAAGAGCAGGCTAATTTATTTGCACAAGCCAGAGGGGAGTGAAAATAAAGCCTGAGATAACTCAGTTATCACATAGTTTTATCTCATGGCTATATTGCACAAGCTCATTGCCCTAGTAAGCAATGAGGCCTACCCAATTATAAGGTTAGAGCAGCTGCTAAAATATCAGCTGGGGGTGTGAGAAGCCCCTAGAGAGTTTTAGGCCAACTTTATACTAAGAGTTACCAATGTGAGCTAGAAGAAAATGGTGAAACAACACTTTGAGTTATCTAGCCATATCACTCTGACAGAGTGTAATAAGTGGTTTATTCCACACTAGATATCTTCACCACTGTACATAGTATAAGAGGACCTTAACCCTTTCGTTCCGGATCCGGCTTTAAAGCGGGGTGAGACCGGTTGGCTTCTCCGAATTTTAAAAAAAAGTTACTTTATAGCTAGAACCTTCAGATTGCATACACAGGTGCCCAATGCATTGGAGAAGCATCTAAAATAGCTTTCAGCCAGGACTGCTTCGACAGTACCTCACAGCAGTTGCGTTTATTTCTTCCTCGGCAAAAAAAAACATCGGTTCTCCGTAGAATTTAAAAAAAGTTACCTTCTTCACATCAGCTTCATTTATGGATCCAGTCATCTCCAGAGCTTTGTAGAAGCAGCGAAAAATTGTTTGAGCTCAGTAGCCTTCCATAACACATTGAAACAACCGCTTCTTTGCCGACCAAGACTTTGCGGTTTGACTTACTGTCTTCTCCATTTTTTATAAAATCGCCAGTACAACTGGGGACTTCCCTGTTACGTACAGTCTTAGGTAACGCTTATTACATCATAGGAAAAAAGTGAGCGTGTCGTGTGACCCCGGTAACTATGCAAAAAAAAATTTTTTTCAAAGTCATTTTTTGGAAGATGGCGTCTAGAAGTTACAATGTGGTGCAAGTTTTAGACTTGCTTGATGCTGACTCTAGCGACTCAGGATCAAGCGGAGAGAAGGGGGACGACATCTAGGACTATAGGAGGCCCTGTATCAGGGTTGGTGGACCAGACCCCGTCAACTCTGATACTGAAAATGGGAGTCAAGAAGATGATCGAGGTAAGCTTGTCTTTCTTTTGTCTTTCTCTTGAAAAATAGCAAGCTTCTGTTGTGGAAAGGACTTATTTATAGCTATATTGAGATAGAGTAAGCTGTTTAGCTATAATATATATATATATTTCATTGAGTTTTGAGATTTGAAAGTGGCTTGTGGTTTTTTTAACAATTTCAAATTTTCAAAAAAATTTAAAATTTTTTTTACCACATATACTACTAGGACCAGATGTGAATGCAGTCACCGACCCCGATTACGCAGATGAGGCGACAGGAGCAGAGTCTTCCAGTCATGAAGGAGATGATACCGGACCTGAGTCTTCCAATGATGAAACACGAATAGGCAGCAGGTTCCAGTGATGAAGAAGAGGAAGTGGCTCCTCCTGCTCTGAGTTCTGGACGTCCTCGCGGTCGGAGAAGGCGGGAACTGAAGAAGAAGAGTCGGGTGGATGAGGTAGGGGGAGAGTGGAAGAAAGAGGACAACACACCCATTGATATTCCATAATCTTTTGTGTGACGGACCACAGACTTTGATATTTGTAGAGTTAACTGTACAAGGCATCCCAAAAGTTGTAATATGTATTGTTATTGTCGTTGTCGTTGTCTGTGTTTTTGTGGTGTTGTAGTGGAGCTTCACACTCGATGTATATGTGTGTGCGTGGAGTTGAAATGTTATTCTGGCGCTTCCAGATCTAACCGGGGAGGGAACGAACTCGGGGGGGGAGGGGGGGGAGGGAGGGGGGGTCTTTTCCAATCGGGGCTACTATGCCCATGTAAGTTGAATTTCATGTATGTGTGTGTGTGTACACCAGTCAATTTATATTATACATTTATTTTTATGATCTGTATTCACCTGTGTCTTCTTTTTTCTAGTGTGTGTGTGTGTATGTTTGTGCGTGCATTTGTGGAAAGAGAGAGAGCAACCATGGACAAACAGTATAATGGCGCTTCCGTATACAACCTGGGAGGAAACTCTGGATCTTTTTGGATCGTGACTACTATGCCCATGTAAGTTGAATTTCATGTGTGTGTGTGTGTGTGTACACCAGTCAATTTATGTATAATAAATTATACATTTATTTTTATGATCTGTATTCACCTGTAGCTTCTTTTTTCTTGTGTGTTTGTGTGTGTATGTGTCTGCGTGCATTTGTGGAAAGAGAGAGAGCAACCATGGACAAACAGTATGTGGCACTTCCGGATCCAACCTGGGAGAGAACGAACTTGGGGGGTCTTTTTCGGTCTGTGACATCATCCATGCCGGGTAAGTTGAATTTCATTTCAACTTACTGATATTTGGGTGTCCAGCTGGGGCGGAGGGGGGAGGGGGTTATGGTACAAGAATGTCAGTGAATAGTAATGACGGGGGAGGGGGGGGGGGCAAATCAGCGAGGCCAGCTGTTATGTTACAAATATCATTGTTGTCTGTGTTTTTTTGGTATTGTATGGAGGTTCCGGATACTAACCTGGGAGGGATCGTTCAGTCTGTGACACCATCCATGCCGGGTAAGTTGAATTCCACGTGTGTGCTCGTACTGCTTTTCATTATCAAATTACACTTTCTCAATACAACAATTGTTTCTGTCATGTACAGTGTGGAGTATACATACCAGGGGTTCATACATACACTTTCTCAATACAACGATTGTTTCTGTCATGTACAGTGTGGAGTATACATACCAGGGGTTCATACAGTGGGAGGCTAGCCCTGGGTTCCCCCCTAGAATTTTGGGAGTTGAATAGAAATGAACATTTTGGAAGCATTTATTTTTAGTTTGATATTGTATCCCATTATGTTTCTATCATAACTGAGTCATTTAGTGCATAGGACCAAACACTGATCATCAGTGTGAAGTATAGACTCTTATGCAAAGATGTGCATCAAAGTAGTGTAGGTTCCAAAAAATGGGTGTGGCGAAGTACACTCGGAGCCCTATCCCCACCCCCTCCAAACAAAAATCTTGTATGAAACCGCATACAATACATCATAAAGTTGCAATTATATAGAATCATGAATAATTTGTTGTTTGTATTACAAATATCTTTGTTGTTTGTGTTTTTGTGTATATGAAATTGTTTTGTAGTGGAGCTCGACGTCCGATGGCATACGTTCCTTGTGGACACTCATAGATGTCTCCTACATGATCACAATCAGCACCACACACAACAAACAACATATTTTATTGTTGAACTAATATAATATTGGTATATAATGCATCAAACAATATTATTTCTATTTTATTTTATTTTTTTATTGATGGGAAAAGTGGATTTTTTGGGGGGGAAAAATTTTTTTTTTGAAGTATTAGTAGATGGCCTAAATATTATTCAATTTTCTCAATCAAAAAATGAGGGGAATCCCAAACTCTTGGTCTGTTCAGTGATATATGGTTGCTATGGGGTTTTCCCAGCCAGCATCGAGTTAAAAAAATAAAACGGTAATACTCTATTCCATGGTCGACGATTAGATTTTTCCACGCGCGTCCAAACAATTCAGGAACGAGAGGGTTAACTCATGCACAGGTAAAGTTTGTTGTTGGGGCTACCCACACCCCCAGCTGATATTTTAGCAGCTGCTCTAACCCAGGTCGAGTAAGCTATACCAGAGGAAAGTAGCTGTAAAAACCTAGAAAATGGCCAGTTGTTATAACTACCAGGGTGATGAGCTTTGCATGTCAAGTACCTAAAGATATCAGGTGTGAAGATATCTAGGGTGGAATAAATATATTTATATAATACTTGACTCTGATTCACCACCACAATTAGCTGATCGAATAACTTAGAGTTAGTAATTGAAGGAATAACTACAGGAGGTCAAGCTACATCAGTGACTTGGAGGAGAAATAATGTTATTGTTAATAGAAATACAAGAATAGCAGGTGGTGGTAGATTGTATGATGGAGGAGGAGAGACTATTGTAGGTTCTGGACCATGTGAGAGTCACATGTATGGAGTTGCTCTATTAGTGACTGGACTCTTACCTGGAACTTACACCTACACTGCTAAATCATCAACTCCAGTGACATCAGCAATATTTAAAATACAGGGTAATAATACTAAGAATGTTAGTACAGTGAAGTAGGAAGGGGTGTAGGGGACACCAATGATCCCTTCAATAATTCTCATGGGGCTGCCCCAATATATTGCAATGCTGAATTAGATGCCTCACAGCATGTAGATCTTTTTATAGGATAATATTAATTAGATGAAATAATAGGTTTGTGCAAAAACTAGCTGCTACTAAATCAGATACATCATTCTACTACAAAGCTACTAAAGTAATCTGGAGTCATGAAGTATTTTTTACAGATAAAGTAATTGCCAATTTGGCAACTTTGGGAAACTCAGGGAAATTGTGAAAATTTAAAATGGTCGCCATGAATTGATCAAATCCGACAAATATTTTTCAAGTAATATATCTAGTATAGAATTCTTGGGTATGTAAGAATTATTTCTGATGCCAAGTTGAGATCAGATACATTGCAATAATTTTAAATAGATGCATAAAAAGATTGACTATTAAGAAAATGTATTACATATAGCAGAATTCATTTCTGATTGTATCTTTCAGTTCGGACATTGCAAATTTAATTGTGCTGCTTCCGCTTATACACGTTCTTGTATAGTGTGTTGTACTGTTGTACTGTTTAAAGAGTGAGGTTCTCATGCAAGAGATTAAAGTGTAGAATAGTATTTGTTTGCTTAATAAAGTAATTGCAGAGTTTTAGGACAGTTTAAAATCTTTCTTTCAGAGTTGAGACGAATGAAACACAGACTGGTCTACTTTAATAAGTTTCCCCAAAGAATTACTAAATTAGTTGCTTATATTTTCCTGCTTTCACTAAAGACTTCTTGTTGTAGGATTACTCACTTTCATTTATCTATTCAGCTACTAAATATGACATATTATTTTAACAATTCTGGAGACAGTGCAATGCCTCTGATTGCCTATCTTGATTGCCATTGGTTCTCTGATTGGTCAACAGAGATACCATTAATGTACCCCTTAACAGTATAAATACAGAATTGGAATGTTTGTTTGCCGGGTGGTTGTCGTAGCTCAGTGGCAGAGCGCTTGTGCGCTATACAAGCGGTCCTGGGTTCGATTCCCGGTGGCAACCAACTAACTTTAGCCTCAGAATAAAGAGTACATGTATGCATTTTGAGCAGATGAAGAGAGGTGGAGAATATATCATACATATCATATCTATTTCATTTTGGAACAGGTTTGGCTCATTCCAACATAGCTGTTTTGGCAGCTGCTAAAAGCTGTAAGTTTCTAGTGGGTGAATGTATTTGATCTGGTTATTGGCAAAAGATAGCTATATATATTACGTATTGTGAGGATGGTATTAATGAGGATAGGAGGCATTAATCAGAGGATTAAACAAGAAGGTGGTAGATTTTAGAATATTCTAATCCTAAAAAACAACAACAAAACATCAAAAGTGAATTCTGTACACACAATAACCACATATGCTGGACATATAACTTGTAAAAACATTTTTTTTGGAGCCAGGTATATTCATGGCGAACAATAACACTGCCTAAAAAGTGTCCCATTGACAACCATAACAAAATTAATCGTAAATTAATGTATAATGTGTTGTAAACAAGTTTGTTAACCTCTATAGTCTTGTAATTTTTTGCTAACTGTAGTTATCTACACAGTTTACATATTTTGTTAAAGTTGTCAATGGATTTTTTTCAGGTAGTGTAAATTTTCACAATTTCCCAAAGTTTTCCAAAGTTACCACTTGTATTCTAAAAACACTTGAGGATGCAAATCTGTAAAAATACATTCTTAGTATTACAATTATTATAGGTTCATAGCATTTTGAAGACTTAAAGCAGCAATTCCAAAAATATTCGAGATTAAATTGTTATAGGTGCAGTTCTCTATGGTAATGACACAAATGCGTTTTACTACCCTCCAAATTCAACTGCTGCATGTTGCTAACACAATTTCATGTCATCATAATACTGTATTACTTTAAAAAAAAGCAAGCATTTATGTCATAATATATAATTGTATGTAATAAAAATTTTAAATTTAACAAGTAAGTATGTGAAAAATAAAGCATGTCTAAAATGATTCCATGCAGAGGGCACAAAGAAATTCTGTTGTGTATGTGGCCATAGCTTAAGTGCAGTAAGTGATTACAGTGGAGTACTTCTGATAATCATCAAAACCAAAAGGCAAGAAGAGTCTAAATGTACACTTAAACACAGGATTCAGACTTGCTTGTATCACAGTCCTGGCCTTCTAATCTGGATCACTATTAGCAGTCTTCCACCATTTATAGCATACAACTAGAAACTCAGCATACACAAATAACTACGAGTATAGTTATTTCCATATATTTATTGAATAAAGCCAGGAAATAAGCTACCATAGTTTCTTTAAAATCAAAAAGTGAAATAAACAGTAACGTGATTTAAGAAAAAAAATATAATTATGATATTTATAATCCTTAATTTTTACAGATACTTTATTTGAATTTTAGAAATTGAATTATATAACATATTCTTTTGGTACATCTATATAATGACTGGCAGCATGGCTTCTGATGCTAAACAATACAAATTATTAATATGTCAATTGTTAATTCCAGAACCAGATCCTCCTACTAATATTGTATTGAGACAAATTAGTAATAGGAGAGTACAGGCCACCTGGACTCCTCCAGCTGGTTTCTCTGGAGCTACATATCGTGTGTATATAAACACTATGGATGTCAATACTGGTGGTACTGAAGTGACTGGAACTACTTACACAACTGAGACTATTACTACTTCTACTGTTACTATTCGTGTGAGAGCTAGCACATATCTGAGTGTACAAGCTGTGTCTGAAACTCTGACCATTACAGGTAAGGATATATTAACAACTTCTCTAAGTATTTCAAATAATACAGCCAGTACATTTTTAGTTTAAATCATTACTAACTGAAAATTATTTTGAAACTTTTATATATTGGTTTAGAGGGGAGGAGACAGAGGGGGGGGCAGGGCAATCCTCCACTTTCATTTTAGGGGGAGTGAGCCCCCACATTTTTTCTATAGAATATTATACCCCAATTAGCTCTAAGGTGCAGTATAGATAGTGAAGCTTTTCAACCTGTTACTGTAGGTAAGCCTATATTAGCAGTAGCTATTATCAGCTAAGAATAGGAGTCTTCATTCGAAAGTGTATAAGGATATTAATTACACAAGGGGTGAGACAGCAAGCAAAATGCTGGAGCTGAAATGTTCCCGCTGGCTTTTTTTTAATGTTGAAGCCTGCTTTTGTAAACATATCTTCCCCACAGTTACTAAAAGAAAGTAAACCATGGTTGCAAACACTTTCTTGAATGTAGTACATACTGTGAGCCAAAGATATTCATTGTGTCAATTACTACTAATTCTATAATATAGTAAACACATACCTATTCCACCTATCTTAATGGAAACAAATCACATGTATTAAAAAGTTATAACTCTAGAATACTTTCATACCATTTCTCTCTTCTGTATTTTTTTTTCCAATTAATGACATTATTTTTTTTTACAAAAAGTAGTGTATAAATTACCTGACTACAATCTTGGAGAGTCATACAATTTTTATTACATAATTAGTAATCTAGTATGTATTATTTAAACAAATTGTAGCTATGTTCTGATTTTAGTGGGAGGGGTGCGGTTTCCTGAGGAGGTATGCTTTCATTGAGTAATTAAAAGAATAAGTCATGTATTAATTGTTTCTAATGTCTTATGAAAGATTATATAATCATCGAGAAGTCATATTTCAACTTATTGAGTAATATTAAATACCTGTGTAATAGATGATGTATTGTCACCAATAATATCTTCATCAGTGTCTGCTACATCAGCTACTCTGTCCTTCTCTCAACCTACCAATAAGAGCACAATCATAAACAAATTGTGTTACAGTTAAAATACCATAATGCAAATGTATTTTTCTGGAATGATAGTGAAATGAGCTACCAGCATTATAACCTTGCTTATATAATACAATTGAACACTTTTGAATGATTTGAAGTCACAAAAAAAAGACCTGCAGTATAACATTATTAGCTAATTTAAGTTGTGGGGTAACAAGAATGACTTCCTGGAAGCAGATGACCTTGTGGGAAATGGAGGAGAAGTAGGAAGAGAGAGGAGGGGGAAGGGGAGGATTTGGAAGGGATTAACCTGCACACACTCACTTGTTCGTGGAATAAAATAATGTAAAAGCAATTTTGTTTTATTTCTTACAGCTCCTTCTCGTAGTCCTGGAGTACCTACTGCTAGTATAACAATGTCTACTAGTATTACCCTCACATGGACAGAGATAGATGTTTCAGAGAGAAATGGAGTCATCACTAGTTACATAATTCAATATGGAGAAAGAACTAATAGAAACATATTAATCAATACACAGTCTAATGCTACCACTCATCTAATTACTGGCCTCAAGCCCTTCACTCAGTACACCTTCACTGTAGCTGGAGTCAACAGTGTGGGTACTGGACCTTCCTCTAGTATAATTATTATAACAGCAGAAGGAGGTAAATTTATAGAGTAATGCAATATGTAAGCAGATAAAATAACCACCTTCATTATGGTATAACTTTAGATATTAATCAAAATTTAAAGGGAAACATCATTGGGTTAAAATTGTTTCTTCTTTTTTTATATGGAAGTGCAAATTGTAGTGTCCTAAAGTCTTCATTTGTTTCTTCAATATTATTACTTAAATTTTACCCTATTTATTTGCTTCCTGCTGGGTGCGTTTTATGTGATATCATTTGAGAATAGCTTACTCTGGTTAGACGTAGTCTGTCTATAGAAGAATACAGCCACTATGTTGTTCATGATCCTATAGAGACAGCACTAACATTAGTAAGTCTATGATAAGGTGAAGCTAGTAGATTATGCCTCTTGTGTCTTTAGCCTATAATTATTCTGCTAGTGCAAATGAAGCAACAAGTGTGTGAACCCTCAGCATTACTATACAATGACTGACTGACAGACAAACTAAGATCTGTAACCCTCTTGTGCATGCTTGCTGAGGATTAATGAGTAGGGATAAATTTTAATTCCAAATATTGGAGAAACTAATGACATGAAAATTCTCTAATGTTATTGTTACTTAAGGACAGAGTAATCTACACTTTCAATTGGAAATATTTTTAAAGCCCATCGCAGTCTTTCATTCAAACTAATAATATTGAGCAAAGAATTGATTGTTAATAAGAATGAATTTGAGCATGTAAATAGTGTGCTGAAGTCTAATAAACTGTGTATTTTTATAGTGCATAGTTAGTACAGGAGGTAATATTAATTAAATATTTTGTGTGTATTATTTGTTTAAAACTTCTATTTAAGCTCCTACTGGTAGTCCTGGAGTACCTACTGCTAGTATGATAATGTCTACTAGTATTATCCTCACATGGACAGAGATAGATGTTTCACAGAAAAATGGAGTCATCACTAGTTACATAATTCAGTATGGAGAAGGAACTAATAGAAATATAACAATACTACTCCATCTAGTGCTACCACTCATCTAATTACTGGCCTCAAGCCCTTCAGTTCACCTTCACTGTAGCTGGAGTCAACAGTGTCAATACTGGACCTTTCTCTAGTGCTAGTAGTGTTATCAGAACCTCTGAAGATAGTAAGTATATTTACTACATGAAACAAATTACAATATACACATGTACATACATCGTCACCGTAATTATTGTTATTAATGCACTATGAATCTAAAAAAGACAACTGCACACTGTATTATATCTGTAGGTATAATTGGTGAAGTCTGAATGAGGCCTGGATAAACTTTGCTTTTTAATTTCCTATTTTGCAGTTTTTTTGTTTTGCTCCATAAAATTACCTATTATGTTTCTCTATTCACCCATTACGTTTTATTGTCCCCGAGAACATTTTTTTAATTAGCTAATACATAAATAAAAAATTTAACGCACAAAAGTAGTATGGCATGTTTGTTTTCAGAAGATGATTACTGCTGAGCATATCAGCAGAAATTGAGAATCTTGTACACACATGACAGGGAACTTGATAAAGAGGAAAGCTACAGGATTTATGCAAATATCCCAGGTTAGGTAGACTACACCAGAGGAAGGTAGCTGTAAAAACAAAGAAAAGTGTTGAACTTACCAGTTTCTATAACTATTAGGGTAATGAGCTAGGCAATACAGCATGAAATACCAAGGGTGAAATATTGTTTCAAGGTCAGTACCTAAAATATCATTGTGGAGATAACTATGGTGGAATAAATAGTACTTTCACTTACTTTATTATAAAGAGAGAGCCAGAGACAAGTGAAATAAAGCCTGAGAATGAAACATCTTTTCATATGACTCTGAAGATATGTAATACCTTTAGTTAATTCTACTCTAGATATCTTAAATGCAGTAGTTAATTTGTACTAAACTTGAAACCCTAGGAATAAAGTTGGCTGTTAAATTCTTTATGGGCTCCCCACATCCCAGCTGATATTTTGCAGCTGCTCAAACCTGGTTGGTAGGCTTAACTAGGGTAAAGTAGCTGTAAAAATACAGAAACTGGTACAGCTAAGGCTGGTTGCTACTAGACTATCAGAGGGTAAAGAGCTTGTCAATACAGATTGAGATAGCAATGATAACTAAGTTCTCTCACTTTTAATCTGTGACTACCTAAAAAAACATTGTGATTTATAGAGTGCCACTGAAGTGGGAGAATAATTTTTAAAACTACCAATACAATAATTTGAATGATACAAACAGGACTACAATTATCATTTGTTCAAATTTACTATTGTTACTTATAGCAAAACTGCAAAATGTCACTGTCAGAATTTTCAGTTCTACTTCTATTCAAGTGTCTTGGACCATTGCTGAACTTGTAGGAGAGTGTCTAATATTGTAGTTTACTATAGAGAGACACAACAATGAAGAAATGATGATAACTGTTCCCTCTTCTGTTTCTTCAGTTGGAATTTCATTAGTGACTAACAGACAATACATTATAGAAGTGTCTGCTATTTCAATAGTTAATGGAATATCAGTATCAGGATACAGGACTAGTTATGGCCCACTAATCTTATCTAATGTACCTAGAAGCTCTCAACAACAAGGAATTTCAAGTAATTGCTGTTATTATCGAGAGTGCTTAAGCTGTTGCAATGTTATGCCTCGCTTTCAAATTTATCAATAATGTGTAAAAATAGTGAATAGTCACTTTAATGCGAGAAATATTGAAATTAATTTGCTACCTTATTATATGTGCATGATCAAGCCTGGCATATGTACTTATGTAATTTTTCATAAAATTTATTATGCAAACTTATTCAGTACTTAGGTTTATTCACAGATCCAGTTTTATTCACAGATCCAGTTTTATGTAATAATATTACTTGAAATATGACTTAATATTAAAATGTGTACTCAGGTCTAGCTGTTGCCATAGTGGTAACTATGGTTGTCACTATGGCATTCTGCATGGAATAATTGGAATTGGAAGTTATTGCTGGAGAACAAGAAACAGTAATGAAAAGTAAGATGTCACAAATACAAATTTACTGTTGTTTTTGCTGCTGTTATTTATCATATAACACTAGAAATAGCATAAACATACACACTAAGTTAGTCCAAATGTAACCACCATTGTGGATTTCACTTACGTTATCTAGAAATACTTCTAGTATGCAAACATATCTTCCATTTTTATCACACATGATTATAGTATATGTTATATCTTATAGTTGTTTAAAAATCTCAAGTTATTAACTTACTACTTTGCACATAGAATATTTGAAACTTGAATTCAATAACTACTTTAATTTCAGTCTCATATTATCTACATAGACACAGGTGTCCATGAGAGTTGTATGTCAGTCACTCAGTGTCAGTCAGTTAGTCATCAGAACTCAAAAAGGGCTGAATAAAAAATATTGTAAGAAGCGTTAGACTGTTGTAACAGAGTTAAAATAACTTTAAGAATAATGTTCCATAATTACAAGTGAAATCAATTCCTGCTGTCAATTTTATAGTATGACAAAAAAATTCATTTCTTTATGAGAAAATATAAAACTTTATTATGGCAGGTCTACCACAATGGAGATGGAGGAATGTGCAGCTTATGGACAAGTTACTGTAGGAGAGTCCACTTCTCACTATGAAACTGTCAAACATGAGGAACCTGCTTACAATTAATAAACATCACAATTGTTAAGTTTTATAACAGATAAGTCAGAACTACATAACATTGTAATTGCATATCTGTAACCACTGAGTCTAATGCTATACACTACATTCAATGTATTTTTCATCTGATTAATAAAATACATCAAATTTATATTTTTCTTGACTATAATAATATAATGTATACTATTAATTTTTATTGAATTATGTCAAAATTTGTAAGAAATTTGTTATTAAATTTAATCATAGTAAAAAAATTGCAAAAAAATAAAAAGGGCATGGCAGGATCTGGACATGTGGGAACATTTTTTCCTAAATTGACAGTATAAACATATTTTTATAAATGTTTTACATATCCTCGTAACTGGCAAACATTCAAAAACTAAAAAATTAAAACTTCTTCCGTGTTAAATAATGGTAACACTTTACTGAGCATTACATTATACTCATGTGCAGGCACAACCAATGCTACTATCATTGTATATTTTTGAAAATAATATTGGTGTTAAAAATATAATTGTAGAAGCAACCCTTGTGGTTAAAATTAAAATAATTTAGCATTCATACTTAAATGGAAGTATGACTTCACACTGTTTACGGTGTGTACTTCACACTGAATTTGGGGTGTACTTTACACAAGTATGATGAGGTGCGAACATCACACCATTATATTTGGTGTGACTATTGTTGCAAGTGATTCATACTTAATTTGGTGTGAAATACATACTTTTTTTTACAGTGTTGATGAAACCAGTTAGAGCAAATTATTTGATTGAATTTGCTTAAGTATTCTTGAGATTATAAACAATGGAGTCAACAGTGTTAGTACTGGATCTTTCTCTGCTGCTAGTGAAATAAAAAGGATAGTTGAAGATGTTAAGTATTGTATGGCTGTTGATCGCTTCAGGAAGTTTATTTATTGTTAAATGAATAATAGTTCATAATTTTTTTTTTACATCAGCAAAGGAGCACTGCAAAGCGGTGCATGCTACTAGCTTAATTTTATATAAGGCAACCTTGTTTTTAATGATTGCTGTTAATATGATATTTCATGGATACTCACTACTCAAATATGTGGTAAACCTCTTGGCAAATTTGAATGTTGAATTCAGTGTCTTGTTCAACTAGTCTCTTATACTTAACCCAGCAATTGAATCAAGAAATAAATAAAGGCTTGACACAAGTTTTCTCAAATTAATGGTTAAAATTACTTACTTTCAAAAACTGTAATTTGTAGACCAAATTGCTTTGAATAGATAATAAGTATCAGCAGATAAGTAATTATGTTACTATAGTTTGCTGAAATGAACAAAACAAAATTATGAGCAAAATTGTACCTCATAATGAAGCATGTCACCTTTGTGGTATAAGCACATCACTAATTTTAAACCATTATTCATGTTGTACAAACCCTGAGATATGAGGGCTGAGACTTCATGACAAAGATATTTGAATTGCCAGTATAAACTGATTTCATTAATTTAATAGACCACAGATGTAGTAACTGCAGTGAATTAGCCTACAGTTGTCTTGTAGACTGAATTGCATGTATTGGTACAATACTTTTTTTAATAAACTTGGTCGGGAAGCAACCCCTCACCCCCTCCCCCCCTCTTCCCTCTCCCATTTGATAGTATTGACATGCACTCTGGTTGTTTACCATCAGCAAAATGTAGTAATTTTTAATCATCTCAATGAATTATTTGTCTAAATATTTTGAAATTCCTATTATCTTTATCTCCTTGGTTCACCATAGTTTCTTTGACAAGACTAGAGATTTGTGGCTTATTTTCCTCTTTTAATGTTTGAACGATTACCCTGTATCCAACTCATTTGTATTAATTTATGTTCTACAATTGGAGTATTTTGAAAATTGCATACAGCAAAAATAAAGGAGAGTAAAGGAAAGTTTTGGGTCCATGTTCATAACACCAGTTTATTGGACACCTTATTTAACATTAATATTTTGAGAGATATACAGTGTAAAAGCCTCTACCAGCACAATTAGTGCTTGAAATAGTCTTGAAATGATTATTATAAATTTTCATAGAACCTACTGCAGTTCATAATGTTCAGCAGACAACAACAATATCTGCATTCCAATCTTGGGAAGTACCAGAAGACCTTAATGGAATTCTCACTCACTATATCATCAGGTACTCTCTAAATGGAACTCATCAATTACTGCAAACTACTAACAATACCAACTTCTCTATTACTAACCTCACTCCTAACACACTGGTGCCTGGCATTACAGTCTCTGCCACTTACTGGAGGTGGAGAGGGACCAGCAGTTATGGTGGCTAATATTTTACCTTCAGATTTTCTATCTCTTGTTCAAAATAACTCCTGCACATCTGGAGTATCAGGTTAGTACTAGGACAACTTGTGTCACTTTTATTATATTTTTTCTATTAATAGAGTATGTCCTTCCAATAGTCCTTTCTGTGTTGATCACTTTTGTATTGTATTCTCTCATTCTGGTGATAATTGGAGTGGTAGTCTATTGCTGGAAGAAGAGAAAAAACCCTGAAAGGTAAGAATGCTCTTGTCCTTAACAATAATACAAATTATAATAATACAAAGAGAGAAGTTGTCAAGTGATATCACTTCATTTCATCACAGAACACTACCTCCTGTGAAAACTGAAAAAAATGAAGCTTATGGTCGAGTCACAGTAGAAGAGTCTACATCTCATTATGAAACAGTCCACCATGAGGAAGCAGTTTAATGAAAGAATTTCAATATGAACTCAAAGTAGCATTTACTAAATAGTTTTTAATAGAGATTCAATAGTTTGATTTCTGAAAATAGTTCTCCCTCATTTGACCCTTTTTATCACATTTTATTATTACTATTCAACAGACATTTGAAATGGTATAATAGACTTTTAATTTGGATTATAAAAAGCCATCTCATAGCAATTTGATAATAAAATATAAGAAACAAACAAATTGGAGTACCTGACATGTTAAGATTAAGACATAAGCTATTGATGTAACATTGCAATGTCTTCATGACTATTAAGTATTTACCTTGACACTACCTCAAAACATAGACCCAAGTTAAGTTCCTTTTATATTTAATATACTGACATTAGAATACACATTACCATATATTTGTACAGAAATACAACATGGAAATGTTGATTAAATGCCCACATCTTATATTGAAGGCAATTATTTTATTATTCTAATCTTATCCAGATAAGTTTATACAAAGTCTACCGAATATAATATTTCTAATATAATTAAATTCTTAAGGGTACACATGTATTCTTTAACAAAATATTATATTCTTATAATTAAATTCTTAAGTGTAGACAAATTGTGTAATGAACAGTATAGTGAAAAGTGCACCTTCATACCATAACTTGTCCATATGCTGTGAATTCAGTTAAGTTCACCTTCAATCTGTAATAAACACTACAGAGACATGTTAACATAAAAAATCAAGCCATAACAACTACCATCATAAATCAACATTAAATTTCATAACAATACTGAACATGGATTAGAATGAAGGTTAGTCCAAATAAAATGACTGCATTATTTATTTTAGATCTTTAAAAACACTATGCATTACAATGATTTTGAGAGAACAATTATTCGGTGTCTGGACAACAGCAGAGAAAACAAAATAAAGGCCAGACATTAATCTTAGCTCAATTGATTACTTCATTCAATGTATAACTCTAATATCATCCACACAATTAATGCTGCATGAATTAGATTTTTGAAATCACATTATTTACAAGTACATGATGTTGAAGTCAAGGAGATGTCACCATTAGTAGTTTATAATTTGCATAATCTTAAAATAAAATTCAGTGCAAAAGTTAGATTGTACTGTTTACAGTTTGAATTAAACTGCTACTATTGCACTTTAAACTCTACAAACTCTTTAAACTTTGCACAAATAACGAAGGCTGAAATGTGCTATATATAGAAGTATTCACTGTAAACCAAAAGGTGTGTAGTTCACACCAAATTAAACGTGAATCACTTGTAACAATAGTCACACCAAAATATGGTGTGATGCGCGCACCTCATTGTTTGGGTGTGAAGTACACACCAAATTTAGTGTGAATTCTCACCACAATCACTATGAACTCATACTTACATTAATGCTGAATTTTTTTATGTTACATTGATTCTAGTAATAGCTACATATTATCAACATTTTTTTCCAAAAAGAGATTGGTGTAATCCCAGATCTCATTAATCAGACGACTAAAATCTTAGTCAACTCTCTTATCTAGCACACAAGTGTACAAAACATTTATAAGGTAGATTACAATGATAGCATTGGTTTTTTCCTGCACATAAATATAATTAATGTTTGGAAAAGGGTCCATGCTATTCCATTGAGTGTGAATTTCACACTAAGTGTGCATTTCACACTAAGTGTGAATTCACACTAGGAAAAAAGTGTGAAGGACACACTATGCATAGGTGGTAGGCATTCACACCACCAGTTTGGTGTGAATTTGGTGGGTTTTCATGCTATAATTTTTACAGTGTTCTTTCAGTTTTAGAGTAGACACCATAATATGTGATGGGCTGGTTAGTACATTAATAAATAGTAAAAAAATTATAAAGTTTGTTCTTTGTTTAAGTTTGTATAATACTAAAACACTTAATAACTTAACTTAATAGATTAATAAGTTAGTAAGTTGCTCCAAATAGTTATTGGAACACTTTATCAGGACCTCGTTTACATGGTTTATTTCAAAACCACAGTTTAATCACAACTATGCCATGGACAACTGCAGAACAATTGGCTAATTATGGGTTCATTAATATATTTACACTTTGTGTCTAAGTTTATTAAATTCTGATGACATTGAAGTTAACGAGATTATTAGAAAGTTAGAACAGAATTATTAGTATAGTTTTACTAATGCAATATTCATTATAGTCAGCATAAAGATGGTCTCAAAATAAACAATGTAATGGAGAAACATTTCGTGGTGTAGGACAATGAAATTCATTGTACTCATTATGGCTACAAATTAAAGTTTATTTCTAACCATATAAAAATCAGAAGAAAAAGCTGGTATGAACTATTTGATGTGCATTTACTAGTATGTAATTAAATAGAATGCTACAACGTTAAATTAAAAAAATGAAAATGTAATTGTGAAGCATAGTGCAGAGAAGGTCATGTAATAATTCTAGTTGAGATCTTTGAGTGTTGTAATGTAGTAATGAGGGCAGGAAGTTCTTTTTTAATTGCTCTCACACACCTCTCATGGGAAAGCCACCTTGTGTCACTTGGCTTAGTAATTTTTAATTCAGGTAAGTTTAGGGCACACTGAATTTCTTTAAGAGATTCAGCCCTTTTGGGGCTATAGTAAAAGAACTTCCATAGGTTTCCCATCATCACAAAAACTTTCTTAATTTCGAGAATGTTCTGTGCAGCCTGTACACTTGCTAGCTGGAGACGATGGCAAGCACAATGGATGTAAACTGCATGAGGAGCATACACACGCATTCGCTTCTGAACTCCAGTTTTGCATCCTGAAAAAGTAGCTGCACCATCATATCCCTGGCCAACCATTTTTTTGCAATCTATCTTATTAGATTCCATCAAACTAACTTCTAGGTATACCTTGTCAGTGATGTTTGCATGACTCCATGATAACCCACAACCACTGCCAATTATTATGTTCTACTGTTTGAAGTTTGGTATAAGGTGGAGCTTATACTTAATATCCCTGGGTGTACTGTACAGATGTTACTCAAGGTATGTTTTGTAAGCTTTGTCAGCTGACAGGGAATCCACCAGTAACTGCTTAGGAGCATGGACGGCTAGGGGCATCAAGGATTGGAATCATGCTACAGAACTTTTGAAGTTGCATAGCGAGTCTACTTGGCATAGAGATGCCACAATGTATTGCAGGATGGGTGAGCAAGGGAAGAAGGAGAGTGTATTGCGGATGCATTGTTCTGCTGTCGCCAAAGAATTGGAAGAAAGAAAAGAAATAAATAAAGCAGTGTTGCTTAAACTTTTTCGATCTCTTTATTTTCTTGCTAAAAATCGTATTCCTCATACTACTACCTTCAATCAATTGCTGGATTTACAAGTAGCCAATGGTGACTTGGTTTTGGATAAGCACATGAAAGGAGCTTTGAATGCTCAATACACATCCAAGTTTTCTACAGTGATGTTACTTGAATGTATTGATTCATGGATTAATTCAAAGTTATCAGAAAGTTTGAAATCTAGTCCCTTTTTTTCAATTTTAGCAGACGAGTGTGAGGATATTAGCACGAAAGAAGAGCTTACAATTTGCTCTAGATGGATCAAGAATGGCAAACCAGAGGAGCATTTTGTCAACATTCTTCAAGTGAAAGCATTGGATGCTGCTACTATTGCTAATACTCTCCAAGTATTTTATATACTTGCTTTAGGACATTTATGATATTAACTTTGATAGAATCCTCTGAATTATTTAGAAGACAAGCTATCTGGGCTTTTACCATGGCTGATACTGAATTGTACTTGCTGTCAAAAACATTTAAAGTTGATGCTTGATTAATTCCTACAGAAGACAAAGTAAATCAATGATTGTTACTGTGAAGTATTTGAAGAAATCTCCAGTTTGGATTTCATAAGACATTGATATTCCCAAAACCTCAGGCTGTAACCCTTTCTGATGTAACTGTAAAGAAAGTCACACTCTACTTCTTGCTCCACACCTCCACTTTCAAAGCAAGACAAAATGTACGGGTAGCGACAATATTTACTAGTAAATCTTATCACAGGTGCAACAGAATTTCCGGGCAACCAGATTTACTGTGACACTGGACCCTTTCCCTACAATGGAGTTGGTAAAGAGTCTGACTATGCCTGACAAACTTGTTTTTGTTGTCGGTTTATAGGAGAAAATAATATTTGCTAACATAAAAATTGTATTATTTTCATTACAATAGTGCTATACTACTTATCTACAATAATAAACTGTAAACGTTTACTCGTTAAATCCTAAGCAACTAAACAACTAAGCCAGCAGTTTAGAATTCATCAGACCTAGTTTACACAACTGCAGCAAGCAACTTTATTTAAGGATTAGGCTCAATACTGTGTGATAATTACCCTTAATTTGGCTTAATTTTACCTTGACACTACCTCAAAACAACATAAAGACCTATGTTTATAATTGCTTAAAAGATAGATTATGAGTAGAACAAACAATGTAAGAATGAGGCTATAATATAACTTGTGTTCTGTACACATTACTGTTGATATAACTATGTGTATTGTTTTGTTTTGTTTTGTTTGATAGTTGTTTTCAGATTTAGCAGTACAGTATTTTCTGCTGCACTTTCATCGTTACTTACTATAATAACTTTTAAATCTCTGAACGTACATCGAGTACCTTATTTGTGGTTTTCTTGGGAGATCAGCTAGCTAGCTCTGGTGGTAGCAAACTGCCCCTTTTTGTCTCGCTGATTTTTTCAACACATAAAGGTAAATTGCTGTGTTAGCTAAAATGAGTTCCCACCCACCATTTAGCTAAATAATCACAAAAATCCTTTTAAATGATCACAAGAACACTTATGATACATAATCACTATGAAGTTTACATACAGACACAACTTTGATCAATAAAAGCTAGATATTAAAGATATTAAATACAATTACTTTTGTGTGTTTGTGATGCATATTTTGAAACTTTATTTAATGATGTCCAGATAAGAACGGACATGATATTCAATAAATCTGTAATTTCATTACTTATCATCATCACCAAATTAGGGCAATTACATGGAGCTAAATAACCATATTTTTGCAAATGAATACTCAATTTGTATTGGAAAACAATTATTACCGTATGCTGAGAACAATGAAGAATGTTGAAGGAACACAATTTCCAGAATTGACAATAGTGAGAAGGTAATGGCTAATGATTCATATAAAATAGTATTACCTTGCTAAACATCTTGTACATATGTATAAAAAAAATTGTTATAGACAAAATTGATTATTGAACATAGAGCTGCAACTGTTGGATACCCACAAGCTCACTAGTAATATCCTGATCTGTGCAAAGCCTTACTTCTATGGCATCAGTAGAGACAGTAGGAAGATCAACTTTGAACCAAGGAGGAGAATGGAATGTGCAGCAAGCAGTAGTACAATTCTGCCCATCCCACAGAGCACCATTGTAACTGCCATCACAGAAGTAATTATTTCCTACAAACGAAGGCGGCAGTACAGCGAATGACTTATCTTGATTGTCACAAGGACATCTGAATGATGGCCCATCATGACCTGCAGCAAATGACCAGATATGCTTTAGGGGATTGCCATGCATTATAGCAAGTCCGTCTACAAATACTTGGTCAAGAGTTCTGTTTCCTTCTTGCATAATTTTGAAAGCATCTACAGTGCCAAAAGCCTGACCAGTTACTCTTCCACATATTTTTTTGTAAGACGGCACATCGAATGTAAGCGAAGAGGAGCAGTTAGTAGAGATACAAGTTTTGTTTGTATGTTCAGCCCTCTCTTGAAATGGGTAAGGACAACTATGAGATGCATTTTTCATGTCTATGTAACCCTCTCTTGAAATGGGTAAGGACAACTATGAAATGCATTTTTCATGTCAATGTTTGCAACTTCAAACCAATGGCCAGGTCCACATTCTGGCTGCAAAATCCATGTGTATCCATGGTTTTTAGCTATTAAAATATATTCAATAAGTCTTCCAACTGATGGCTTTGACCCAGAGTTGCAGTCGCTGTTTGAAGATTCAAGATAATTTACTGGAATAACAATTGTAGAAGATTTAGAATTTTGTAGAAATATAAGTGTCCTTTTTTATGAGCAGTTAACGCTGTTGCGGACGACTTTATAGCCGCTAAAGTAGCTACTGGCTGAATGTCTATCCAACCAGTCGTTCCACAACCCGACTGCGCAAGTGGATTTTAGTTTTAGATTACGTCATTGCTGCTAGGGTCAATTCTGCGGAAGAACTGGCCCAGCTAAAGGGAGCGGGAGCACTGCAGTCGTGCGAATAAGAAAAATAGCGCTAGATACGTTTTAGAATGACGTGTATAGGATTAAGCTAAACTCTATTACGCTAAGTTTTGATGAAGACTCTCATAGTTAACATGGATTTCTACTAGTCTGACGTGTCGACCCTTTACTTTCCCATTAAATGTAGGCGTGGGGGAAGAAAAGGGTCTGGTGAGAGTTCCACATCGGATTCGTACCGAGTTACTATAGTGGCGCCCAATCAGATCGCAGTATTGACAATTAGTGGCATTCCATTGAGATTGTAATAATGCGCTCAATTTTAAAGTGAACGTACGTTTCTACACAGTGCAGGCCATCTAGTCGAAGACGAGGAACAAGACTAGAAAATACTGAACAGGAGGCTTTCAACTATGCCTGGAAATGGAATGTATGCATGAGCAGCACCAAGGTGGTTAAAGTTATTGTAAATAAAGATATTTTTACTGTGTTGCTGTAAAAGTAAGTGTTGTTAGTCAATGTACAGATGTAAAATATTAAATTTGGATGCAATGATGATTATTGAGTGCAGGTATCATAATCAGATATACTGGAGCTGAAACTGGATTTGTTGTAGTTGAAAGGGAAAGTATTAACGAGCGCTGAGAATCCTGTTGCACTGCCTTATACAACTTTGTTTCAACCAAAACGTTTATAGCTACTCTCTTCTTGAAACAATTGTGAAGTCTTTGTCAATCTGCGCTTCCTTGCCACTGATTTTGAAGTTTATTCAGGTAATTCTGTTATTGTTAACTCTTCATGCCTAATCATTGCTATTAGCTGCTAAACAGAAAAGGGCTACAATGCATGGGTCAACTTCCGTAGTCTGGGATCAGAGACTTTAGATTCTCTGATGCTAACTGAGAATGGAAAGGGTTACACTGTGCACTACAGTTAGATGTAATTTCTGTCCTTTTTTTCTGTAAAAAGAGTCTCCTCGCTCGCCATGCATTTGCGCTGTTCGAGCGCACCACCACTAGTAAGTGATGTGCTTGAGCACAAATGGCGAGCGAGCCTAAAGACTATACTATTTTTATATGAATAATTTTGACTTCTAACACTGAAGCTACTGAAAATAAGGTCCAGTTTTTTTATTTCGCATACACGGTAAAGTGATTTCAGTGCCATAGTAACAACTCTCTGCAACTGCTTGAATTGAAGGAAAACAACAACAAAACAATACACGTTATTTAAAAGTTTTCTTTGTGATATTCTTTAGCTAAGTAGTGGTTGTAACACACAATGCTTTGACACAACTGGACATGCACCTACATAGACTTACCTTCGCGGTAGTCTAGTGGACAATGTATTTTCAAGTAAATACTGTTGCGCACGGCTTATAACCATGACAAAGATCGCATTGATTTACCACCGCCACTAACTCGAATAGAAATGGAAGTCCCTTAAGTTTTCAAGTTTTAACTACACCCGCAAAAGAATTCAAAACTGTAAACAATTCAATTTGTAGGGTGATACGGGTACTGATCAATAAACCCAAGGATTCTGTTTAGTGCAATTAGGGACGGGGTCGAACGCCGAGCGAACACAAAAATACGGAGGGACAAAGTACAAAATGACATACGTACGTCCATAAATACTAGAAAATGCTCGTGTAGCATTGGTTGGGCGAGCGAGCGAAGTTTTAAACGACCATGTATTCAGTTTGAACGACCACGTATGCGCGCGCGTTTAAACGACCACGTATGTGCGCGAGCGTTTATTTACGACGACGTATTCAGGATTTCCATAGACTACATCTTAGAGTTGCTCGCTCGCTTCGCTCGCTCGCCAATAAATAAACTAGTGGTGTGCTTGAGCACAAATGGCGAGCGAGCCTGATAGTAAGGTAACATAAAAATAATGTTACTATTTTTAGCTTACTTCATGCAAATACTATAATAGCAGTTATGACATTTGATTTCAGCAAACAAATACAAAATCACTCTCTTACCTGATTAATGGTAACTTTTGTAGTATCAACCATCAACCATTCTGATAATCTCAATCACCAGTAACTCTTGAACAAGCTCTCAGCTACGATAAAAAATAAACCAGTGTTATTATTTGTAATTTTAGCCAACAAGTATGGAATTACTACTTACATCGTTCTTGAGTATTGATAACTTCTGTAGTATCAAATTGAAGTTACTTTGACCATCTGAATTACCTTCAATTCTTGACAACAAGCTCTCACCTTACAAAAACAAAAGACAATCAATTTTAGCACACAAATACAAAATTACTTTCTTACCTCATTTTCTTGAGCAGTGGTAATTTTTGTAGTACCAAATTTGAGCCAATCTGACTATTTGAATTTACCAGTCACTGTTGACAAGCTCTTAGCTACAAAAAAGAAAGGCCAGAGTTAATTTTGCATATTTAGCTAACAAATATGGAATTACGTACTTATCTCAGCTACCCTCGAGAAGTAGTAGCTTCCTTAGCATTAATACTACGGCATTCTGACTACCAACGGCTCTTGACAACCAACAACCGGCACTCCGTATCCCCATAAAACGGCGAAGTTTTGAAATTAAGTCTGGAAAAGGGTCTTCAATGCCATAGTAACCTGTCGAATCAACTTTTTGTTTCTTGAAAAGCAAGCGTTTTAGCAGGAATTTTCTCACACTTTAGAGCTTAAGTATAAAGTAAGGTTTGCTTAATGCTGTAGTTTCAGAATAAACTAGAGTCAAGCATAAAAAGCCGTGTTTTTTGGGAGAAAAAATTTCCACGCACGCGCGTTTAAAGAGCATACGTACCATCCATACATACATACATATAACATATACCAGATTTTGCATTATCCACCCCTAATACTGTCTCGCTCGCTTCGCTCGCTCGCCAACACTTGTCATTTTCAGATTGTTAGAGACAAAGAAGTGTTTTGGATTACTGTTTTTTTTAAGTTAAAAGAAATGTGTTGCTAAGATGATAGTTAGTGTTTACTAGAGCTTGACTGTTTTGTTTTTACACAAGGACTAGATATGGCAGCAACATATGGAAACTGTAATGTTTGTGGTAGCTAACATCACCGTTTAGGTAAAGTACAAGGTCTGGAATGTATGCATGTAATTTTAACTTTTTTTCTGATTGTATAAAGTACAAACATTGACACAGAAGAATCGTAAATGTTGTAGTAACATATGACAGTTGGGTAAAGATATACCAACTCAGCCAAACTATCACGCAGAAACCACTAACAAAAAAAAAGGGAAAGATACAAAAATATCTCCAGACTTGAACATACTGACTCAGACCTGTCCCCTATTTCCAGTATGCTGAAGATCCCTATCAGTAATCAGTCTCAAATTCAACCAAAATGATACAGAACTTAAGAACAAAGTACAATTACAGAACATAGAACAGAACAAAAATTGCTAAATGATACGCAAAAGCAAGCAAGAACTATAAAACAATATGAATAAAATGAGAGAGTTACAAGTATATATGTGATTGGAATGAAATGGGGATCTTTTAAGATTAGGGCAGGCAATATAAAAGTAAAGTTAGAATAGAATAATTATTTGTATGAAAGTTGAGCAGGTACACTAATTAATAAATAGATAGTCCATTAGCACCCACAGCTAAATTAGTCCACAGAAACATTAGTTGTGGAGTGGGGCTGCTCCTAATGTAAGCTATCTTGTGAGAGTTACATTTAAGAAATGCTCTACTAGTGAGAGGATATCTACCTGGAATGTACACATACACTGTTATGGTAATGCCAATACACCAACTCCAGTGATGTCACCAATATTTGAAATATGTGGTAAAAGATACTAGTAATGCCGGAAGTATTCGATAAACTAAACATTCAAAATCATAGTTTTACATTATGTTTATCAGAATCAAGAAAATATTATAGAATAATATTATTTAAGTTTTTTGGCTAGTTTCAGTTAAGCCACAATGAACAATAAGAATTGCAGGCCTATACTAAAAAACTGATTGTAAAGTGAAAAACAAAACTTTTAATTAAAGTTGTGAATGTGTTGACAGTTGCATGAAAGAGGAAGGCGGAAATGTACTATATATATATGTTTTAAATTATTCTTTCAGTTTTGAAGCAAAACATCAACATGTTGTGATTGGCTGATAGTACATAGATAAATAGTAACAAAATTAAACTGCAGAACAATTAGCAAATTATGGGCTCATAAATTATATATGGAGACTTTGTTTCTTAGTTTCTTTAATTCTGATGACATTGAAGTGAAGAAATCATTAGAAAATTAGAACAGAATTATTATTGCAATTGTTACTATTATTTTCAATATTGATTAGAGCCAGCATAAAGTTGGTCTCAGAACAAACAATGCTAATTTCTAATGAAGAAACATTCCGTGGTATGGGACAATAAAATTCATTGTACGCATTATGGTCACAAAAGTTCATTTCTAATCATATAAAAATTAGAAGAAAGTAAATTATTAAATTTTAAAATTTTAAAGTGATAGTGAAGTATAATACAGAGAAAGTATAAATAATTTGGTTGAACTAGATTGGGATTTTATTTGGAGGAAGCATAGAGCTCTTGCATGTATTTATGCTAAAACAGTATCCACCCCATTGATCACAGCATAGGTGTTGACTTGTAAAAAGTTTGTGAAAATTGGCAATAATAATAATTATTATTGTCATTAATACTATCATTAATTTTACTTGTTCATTTTCATCTTATCTTATACAATATACTAGCAGTGACCACAACACAACAAAGTATTAGTCTGCATTTGACCAAAATATGCTAAATATAAATGTTTAAAGAGCCATTTCCTCTATAAACAGTACTAGCTGTTCTCTTTGACACCACAATATTCCTGAAGACCAATAGCATACTTAAAAGCTTAGCTGAAAACTCATTCAGTTTGCTATTCTGCGAGTCTTAATAGCTATATCAGTGTAAAAAGCCTAAAGAAGTGGTAAAAATAAATATGGTGGCTAATACACTTACGCTTAAAAACAACAGCACAGAAGGCGATAGTATTAAAAATTGTCCATTCCAGGAAAAAAACTCTTAGGGGACAGCCCATCACGCGCCCATCACGCGCCCAGTGCCGCCGTAATCCGTACTGTTTCTGTTTTCACGAATAAGAACGCGTTTAGGTACTTCGTATTTGCGCGACCGGGTAACTACTTCACAAAATAAAAGTATAGACATACTCTTGAGGTAATCTTGCTAGCTAAATGAGTTCAGATCTGCAGAATGGATCATTTATGCTGTTCAATAAAAATCTGGTAACAAATCAAGACTTATAGTAGTGGAAAAGAAAAAGAAAGAATTTGTATAAAATTTGTTTATCTCCATTTTGCATGTACTCAGTTTACAGTATGATTTTACTACTATTGGCTCTGATTTCAACTGCAACATATGAAGTAAATGGACAATGTAAGTGATTATTATTAAAGATAGCTACTAGTGCAGACTCACAAAGCTGATGGTTTCAATATTAAACAAAATAAATTAATTATGAATTCTGACTAGCTTGTGATTTAATACTGAACTTATAGCTATTTCTGATTTTACCACCATCTTTGAAGATTCATTTGTAATATTCATAAGTCAAAGTAGTACCGCAGTTCTCTTTCTAACAATACAGGCACTCCTTAATGACTCACTCATTGCTGTATTGGTTGGGTATCAAGGTGCTGTACTGGTTGGGGGACAAGGTGCTGTACTGGTTGGGGGACAAGGTGCTGTACTGGTTGGGGGACCAGGTGATGTACTGGTTGGGAAACCAGGTGCTGTACTGGTTGGGGGACCAGGTGCTGTACTGGTTGGGGGACCAGGTGCTGTACTGGTTGTGGGACCAGGTGGTATGTGGGTAGGGGGACAATGGCTGTACTGGTGTGGTGTCCACGGGTTCTGTAAGCTGGTTTGGGACCAGGTGTTTGTAACTGGGGGGGGGACAATGTGCTGTACTGGTTGGGGGACCAGTGATGTACTGGTTGGGGGCAAGGTGCTGTATTGGTTTGTATCACTGCTGTACTGGTTGGGGCACAGGTGCTGTACGGTTGGGTGGGTGACAAGTTCTGTACTGGTTGGGGACCATGTGATGTACTGGTTGGGAAACCAGGTGCTTACTGTTGGGGACAAGGTGCTGTACTGGTTGGGGGACCAGGTCTGTGTCTGGTTTGGGGGATCCAGGTGCTGTATGGTTGTGGGACCAGTGGTGTACTGGTAGTGGACAAGGGTGCTGTACTGGTTGGGGGCCAGTGCTGTACTGTTGGGGGACCAGGTGGTGTACTGGTTGGGGAACCAGGTGCTGTACCGGTTGGGGGACCAGGTGTTGTACTGCTTGGGGGACCAGGTGGTGTACTGGTTGGGGGACCAGGTGCTGTACTGGTTGGGGGACCAGGTGTTGTACTGGTTGGGGGACAAGGTGCTGTACTGGTTGGGGAACCAGGTGCTGTACTGGTTGGGGGATCAGGTGGTGTACTGGTTGGGGGACAAGGTGCTGTACTGGTTGGGGGATCAGGTGCTGTACTGGTTGGGGGACCAGGTGCTGTACTGGTTGGGGGATCAGGTGCTGTACTGGTTGGGGGACAAGGTGCTGTACAGGTTGGGGGACCAGGTGCTGTACTGGTTGGGGGGGAGCCGCGGGGTGTTGTACTGTTTTGGAGGAACTCAGGTCTGTACTGGTTGAGGGGACCAGGTGCTGTACTGGTTGGGGGACAAGGTTCTGTACTGGTTGGGGGACCAGGTGCTGTACTGGTTGGGGGACCAGGTGCTGTACTGGTTGGGCAACCAGGTGCTGTACTGGTTGGGGGACCAGGTGCTGTACTGGTTGGGGGACCAGGTGCTGTACTGGTTGGGCAACCAGGTGCTGTACTGGTTGGGGGACCAGGTGCTGTACTAGTTGGGGAACCAGGTGCTGTACTGGTTGGGGGACAAGGTGCTGTACTGGTTGGGAAACCAGATGCTGTATGAGTTGGTAAAAAGTGTGACTATGCCTAATAAACTTGTTTTTGTTGTCGTTTATAGGAGAAAATAATATTTGCTAACATAAAGATTGTATTATTTTCCTTACAATAGTGCTATACCGCTAATTGGCGAGCGAGCGTAGCGAGCGAGACACTTACAGGGGTAACACAATTGAAAATCAGGGATGTTTGTATATTTACACTCTTTACTTGGCTTAATTAAAAAAACTGAGTTTTTTTTAGTAGCTGTGTGTTTTGTTTTTATTTTGGCAGGAGCTGCTTGTCACTTAGATTGTACTACAGACTATCATACTCAGGAAAATAATTGTAAAAAGTGATTTGGTATTTTAGCTAAAATTAACTGTCAATGGCTACACACTTGTACATTTAGAAATTAATGGACTGAATAATGCCTTCCTAATAATAGCTAAGACATTAATTTGAACTCATTGGATACATATAAACATATGTGTGACTTGTAGCCTATTATTGTGGTGTTCTGAAATTTTTTTTGCATACAGCTCTTGTAGTAGCAAAAGTCAACTTTTATTAGTATAAAAATAGTATTTTAACTATTTATCAAGTTCTGGCCCTTCATAAAAACTAAATTTGAACTTTCTCACTTAAACCGGTCTAGAAAGAAGCAAAGGGAAGGCCAGGAAATCGAACCCAGGACCCCTGGCTTCAGCCACCAGTACTCTTACCACTGAGCTACAACAACCCACAACTTCCAAGATCTTCATATTTTTATATTTATACTTTTATTGTAACTAGTTGTTTGAATTACTTGTGCAGATTGCCATTTAAGCTAAAGTACAACTAATACTTAATCTGTTCCTTAAGTTTTCGTTTTAGATTAAACTACTTGTATTTAATATATATATATAAGTAACCATATTGTCTGTGTGGTGTCAGTCAGTTAGCCATATAAAAATATTCAAATAAGCAAATTTTCAATTATGATCATATTTGACTATATTCTATATTTTAAATAACTATCAGGTTGAGTCAAATTTTGAAAGCTTCAAACGAAATCTCTCTTTTTTTGTTATGTTAAAAATATATTTTTTTTTTTATCAGAGGAAATCAACCTATAAAAATAATAATTAATAGTTCATAACCTCATGTATAGCATAATACAGAAGTCTATTTATTAAATATCTATTTACAAAATATGCAGCAAGGACTCTTGATTAATACTACATGTGATGCCAAACTTGGCTGTGTGCCACTAAATGTTAAGATTTTGTAGTTCTAACAGAAAAACATCTTCCAAGTAGTTTCATAATTTTAATACTTGTATAGCTAAAATGTATAAAAGGCATAGTATTTATTAGTTATTATAAGGAGTCCAGATCTGTTAATATCATTTAAGTAACAGTTGTTAAAAGACAAATAGGCATATTTGATCTTCGGCCAATTGTAAGTGACAGTACAAAAATATCATCTATATGTAGTAAATATAACGATGAAAAGAATGGTATTTCTGCACATATTTGAAATATTTCTTACAAGGTAAATTAGACTAAAACTAATTAAAGTGAAAAAAAATTGTTCCAAATTTATTTCAAAATGAATGAGGTATTCCTAATAACTACATCAAACCTTGATAAAGGCCTGAACCTCAAATTATATTATTTCTATCAAAATGGTAATGTTTGTCTATCACACAATGAGCAATATCGTGTTAATTTTATTTCAAGTAATTGCCAGTAATTTTTACATCAAGTATCTGATGTAAGCTTTTGAGGTTCTTAGTATTACTATGCTAATGGCTATAGTAGTCATACTGTTTAGTTAGCCTCCACAATACATTATAAAATATCTCCTTTCGGATCCTTGGAACGAACTCCTTGGATAGCAAAATCTGGGACAGGTTATTTCTTCCTTGATTATTAAAAGTTCAAACCACTAGTCTAATGTTTTATTAATCAAACATTTCAGCTGCTACTCAGCTAACCATCATGAGTGAAACATAAATATAGTAATTGCTAGAAATGATACCGTAACTACGTTGAAGCTATAAAATATGTTTGGTGGTTTAGCAACACCTCAAGCTATGATGTTCTTGTACACCCCACGAAGTATCCCAGTGTCCCTACTCATAGCATTATTGCCCTGTTGCGCTATATAGCCAAAACAACAGCCAAAACAAAACATTTATGACTAGTGGTTTGAACTTTAATAATCAAGTATGTCTATACCTAGTCAAACTAATATATATTGTCCAGGTTATTTCTTAAGCAGCTCAAGCATGATTCCTTAGCTGAAGATAAAGTCTTCAATGTCAGTCTAGATTATTAAGTTTAAATTTATTGATGGCTTGTGTGAATGTTTTTTTTCCTCTTATCTGAAGAAACAAATTCAGAACTACTATAAATTCGGATAAAATAGAAATAATGCAGAAGTAAATACTGTAAATGTAATTGTCAATCTTTAGTTATTAAAATTATTATGTATATCAATACTTTACAATACTGTAATGTTTCAGGTGCTATTACTAATGTCACTGTACAACTTGATGATTACCATCCACAATTAGCTGATCGTGATAACCTAGAGCTGATAATAGAAGGAATAACTACAGGAGGTCAAGCTACATCAGTGATTTGGATAAGGAATAATGTTATGGTTGATAGAAATACAAGACTGGCAGGTGGTGGTTCATTTTATGATGGAGGAGGAGATACTATTGTAGGTACTGGATCATGTGAGAGTCACATGTATAGAGTTGCTCTACTAGTGACTGGACGCTTACCTGGAACTTACACATACACTGTTAGTAATGCTAATACACTAAATCCAGTGACATCACCAGTATTCACAATACAAGGTAATAACAAATAGTATTCAGTGCTATTATAATATTTCCAAATGTATATATACCATAGTTGCTGTGGTAACTGCAATGGATTAGGAAATCAAACCATAACTTTGTACCTCAAACAGTATTTAGATTGCACAAGAAGAGTTGTTGTTGTTTCTTGAAATAATAGTGTGAAATGCACAAAATAATATCATGGTATTTGTAATAGACTATCATAGTCCTTTCACATGAAGGTAACTATATTATTTTAATTGTACGACGCTTTTCTTGCGAATGGTCACTCCATCCCGTCTGAGTGTAGCAAGAAAGCCACACCTTTTATATATGTTAACATTTGCTCCACATGCACTTGTAATACATAATCATGAGTGGATTACTTGCAAGTATAAACCCACAGCTGTGTACTTAAAGTTAGGTGAATATCACTAGGCTTTAGAAACATCAAACCATCTAGTTTTTCATAATATAGTGTCTTCCATGTACATCATCAACTAATATATTAATTTTGCATTTAATCTACTTCATTCCAGATCCAGATCCTCCTACTAATATTGTATTGAGACAAATTAGTAATAAGAGAATACTGGCCACCTGGACTCCTCCAACTAGTTTCTCTGGAGCTACATATCGTGTGTATATAAACACTGTGAATGTCAATACTGGTGGTACTGAAGTGACTGGAACTACTTACACAACTGAGACTGTTACTACTTCTACTGTTACTATTCGTGTGAGAGCTACTACTGGCACATATCTGAGTGTACCAGCTGTGTCTCAAACTCTGACTGTTATAGGTAAGAAGGGATTTGAAATATCTAAGTTTATCAACACAATCTTTTTGTAATGATATTTATTACAGTGAATTCAAAAGTATAGCACTTGCATAATTATTTTAGTATTATAGATAAAATTATTGCTTAGTAATTTTAAATGAAATGCTGCGTAATTGGCAAGTGAATTGAGCAAGAATGATCAGATTAACATAATCTAAAATCAGGAATTTTTTATATGTTTGGATATACGTATGTCACTGTTGTACTCTGACCCTTTGCTTGGTGGTCTACTCTTTACCATACTTAACTAAACTGAATTCTAAAATTTATCAATCTTTACCTGTACCTGGATCATTTAGGGATATGTAATCATTCACTCCTTTGAATTAGTTTGTCTCTAGCATGATCTGACACTATTTATTCTTACACATTTACCACAGTTCATTTTCAATAAAAATTAGTGGCAGTGGTAGGTTATCTTGGTTATTGCACTGTTTGTTGTCATAGCTGTACATCCAGTATTGCTCTTGTTAAAAAAAACCCATTCAATATTTAACGAGAAAAAAATACAATTTAAGTATTGTTTTGGTATATCTAGTACATAAGTGTGTGTGTGTGTGTGTGTCATGTGTGTGTGTGTGTGTGTCATGTGTGTGTGTGTGTCATGTGTGTGTGTGTGTCATGTGTGTGTGTGTATGACAGTGTTGTGTGTTGTTTTGCGGCTACATGTACTGCTTTGCTAAATAACGGCACATAATACATTTTCCTGCTTTTTACAGCTTTTTAGGTTTCCCCCAATTTTCTGTAGTAAGCAAGTGGCTCAAAACTGAGCTATACTTTCTTAGAAATTCTTGTTGTTTAGAAAGTTGCAGCGCGTGGTTACTATGTATTGATAACCCTTTACCATAAATAATTTCAACAAAAGCAGCTATTCGTTTTTAGCTGAGTGATTTTTGTCAGGAGCTTCCTATCATTAGATATCAGAATATAAATGATCACTTCTCATGAAAATTGAGGTAAGAAAAAAATTCCATATTTTTTTTAGCAAAATTTAATTTAAAGCGCAAGCTATTTAGATATACATGAAGTGCAAGTATTTAAACTTGTCACTTGTGTACAATGGCTCACAGACCATTTTTGCTGCAACACATCTCTATAATAATAATTGAAGCACCAAAGGTGCAAACCCTCAGCACTAACGTACACTAGATAGTTATTTAGTGAAGCTGATGTTAGCTTTGCATTTTTTAATGTGATAGTAAATCAACATTCCCATAACTGTAAACAATTTATCCAATAACTACCATAGTACTTATTCCTGAAAATGATTTTTTTACCATTATTGAATTATATACATGTGACATTATTAGCTACAAAGAATAGAATAATTATATTTTTGCATGTACTATTATTCCTAATTTTCTAAAAACTATACTTAGTTTTACATTGTGATCTAAATTGATAATGTAACAACCATGTTTCAAAGTAACATTAACTTATATTATATAGATGTATTGCCACCAACGATATCTTCATCAGTGACTGCTACATCAGCTACTCTGTCCTTCTCTCAACCTACCAATAGTTTACCAGTAGATGTGTACACAGTTACATTAACTAGTACTACTTGTAATGGAGTCCCTACTAGAACAGAATCTACTACCAGTAACTCAGTAACTATTGGTAGTCTGGAGGCTGGTATTCAATACTCTGTTGTAGTTACTGGTAGAAATAATTCAGCTGAATTAGAAGGCAATGGAACTACCACTCTGACTACCACAGAGACAGGTAAGCATTGACACAATTGCAAACAAACTGTATTGAGTGCTGGATTATTTCACAGCTCCTACTGGTAGTCCTGGAGTACCTACTGCTAGTGTAATAATGTCCACAAACATTACTCTCACATGGACAGAGATAGATTGTTTGGACAGAAATGGAGTCATCACTAGTTACATAATTCAGTATGGAGAAGGAACTAATAGAGACATAACAATCACTACTCCATCTAGTGCTACCACTCATCTAATTACTGGCCTCAAGCCCTTCACTCAGTACACCTTCACTGTAGGTGGAGTCAACAGTGTCAATACTGGACCTTTCTCCAATTTAAGTGAAATTATAAGAACAACTGAAGATGGTAACTATTATCTTGAAAACTTGCCATTAGATTTGTTTTTAGATGTGTTTATTTCGTTTTTGTGAAGGAAATAGATTTTAGTTTAAAAACTTAAAATAGAGTTACACATTACTGTAGCTCTCACTAACTGGAATTAAACTGACACCAAATAGCAAAAGATCTATGCAAAGTGATTCCTGCTATCGATAATCATACATGATTCTATTACTTGAATTGCTGTTAAAATTGCTGTTGTATAAAACTGATATACACAATGAAAATTACATAATCCATCTTATACATTCTTTTTGACCCAATCTTTTAGTACAACAATCTTTTATAATTATACTTTATTTATCTTTTCCAGTTTTATAATATAATTTTCTTATAAATTTAAGTTGTTAAAGTTCTATTTGAATTTATGGTAGCACGAAATTTAAGTATGTCCTAGTTAATTATCCACCTTTTTTATTTATATCACAGTTCCTTCTGGTAGTCCTGGAATACCTACTGCTAGTTTAATAATGTCTACTAGTATTACCCTCACATGGACGGAGATAGATGTTTCTGAAAGAAATGGAGTCATCACTAGTTACATAATTCAGTATGGAGAAGGAACTAATAGAAACATATTAATCAATACACAGTCTAATGATACCACTCATCTAATTACTGGCCTCAAGCCCTTCACTCAATACACCTTCACTGTAGCTGGAGTCAACAGTGTGGGTACTGGACTTCTCTCTAACACTAGTAGTGATATCAGAACTTTTGAAGATAGTAAGTTTTTTTATGTGAAATAAGCTGTTTGATATTATTTAGTAATACATCATGAATATACGTCTTCACCATGTTATAAATGAAATGGACAACTGCACACAGTATTACATCTGTAAGTATGTTAGTGAAGTCTGAGTGAGGTCTAGACACCTGCTTTTTATTTCCCTATTTTGCAGTTTTTTGTTTTGCTCAATTGAATGACCTACGTTGCTTCTCTAGTCACCCATTTTGCTTCCATTTTGCTTTCCAGGAACCATTTTAAGTAATTAGCTAATTTTAAAAGTAAGACTTACTTACAGCCATAATATGTGTAGAAACTGAGAGCGAGCATATAAAAAAACATATATAGAATTACTTACCATACTAAATATAGCTTCTGTTACAAATAATCAACTACCAGTAACTCTTAAATTAAGACTTGCTTATAGTTGCATAGTATAAGAAAAAGTGAGGGAAAGCATAAAAATCAAATTTTTTGGAGAAAAACCAACACATTCACTTACAGTTAAGATACCACATGCCATCCATCCATACACAACATATATTATTATACCTCCAACATATTAGAATTTCAATTATCCACCCGTGATACTATGTGTAACCAACCACCAACTTCACTATCACTAACCTCACTCCTAACACACTGGTGTCTAACATTACAGTCTCTGCCACTACTGGAGGTGGAGAGGGTCCAGCAGCAGTTATTACAGATAATATTACTACTCTTAGTAGACCAGGTTAGTCATGAATACTTTCATAGAAATTATTATAATGTGTTGACTGTAATTCATCAGCAAATAGTTATTAACGTAGGTAAAAAACATAGTTATACTTAATGAAAGATTAAATAAAAAGCTGTGAATTTTGTGCAAATAAATTCAACTATAAGCTTGGTCACTATGTAGTGGGAAAATATATTTAAAACTATTGGTATAATAATTTCAATGATGCAAGCAGAACTATGAAGATATCACTTGTTCAAAATTATTTGTATTATTAAATAGCAAAAGTGCAAAGTGTCACAGTAAGGATTCTCAGCTCAACTTCTGTTCAAGTGTCTTGGACCATTGCTGAACTTGTAGGAGTGTCTAATATTGTAGTTTACTATAGAGAGACACACAACAATGAAGAAATGATGGTAACTGTTCCCTCTTCAGTTTCTTCAGTTGTAATTTCATTAGTGACTGACAGACAATACATTATAGAAGTGTCTGCTGTATCAGTAGTTAATGGAATATCATTATCAGGATACAGGACTAGTTATGGTCCACTAGCTTTATCTAATGTTCCTGGAAGCTCTCAACAACAAGGAATTTCAAGTAATTGCTGTTAATATCGAGAGTGCTTAAGCTGTTGCAATGTTATGCCACGCTTTTAAGTTTATCAATAATGTGTAAAAATTAGTGAATAATGATTGAACGCAAAAAATATTTAAGTTTCTAAATACAATCAATTTGAAAGGATTATGTTGTTATAGATTTACTTTCTTTATGTTAAGTATGATATTGTAGCATGTCGGGCCCTCTGCTTTTTTGGCTAGGTCCACCCAACAATGCTATACTAATTTTCTTGTCAGTTCAAGTTTTAACTTAATTTTGATAAATCCCAATAAAGATAATGGAGAGAGTGTGTCTCAATCAGAGAGTCTGACCCCCTGACTGTCCCTGGTCAGCCCTTTTATAGACTGCCAATGGGATCACAAGAAAAGAAAAGAAAATGTAAAACTGACCAATCAAAAAGAGGATAATGAACAATTAAACTAACCAATCAAATGAGAGAACAAACATTCACACAAATTGTAACAAGTAACCTAGGCAACATAAAAATGAGACATAAAATACAGCTGCTACTATAACTACTGAAACTAACACACAAACAACATGCAAACATACATAGAGAATAAATGTCTGGCAATTAGTTAATAATACTGTTGTGGGGTGTGGTCCACACATAGCAGATCATTCTAATGCTAGAATTCTTTACTTTATCTAAAACAAATTGATTTTTTGTAAAGCTCATAAATTAAAATTATAAACTATGTCCTTTTTAAATTTACTTTCTTAACCAGATTCATTTAATTAAGTATTAGCTACTGCCATCTATGCTCAAGGTATGGGCATAGGTAGCTGAAATTAATTGCTTTTTCTTTTTGTACATGCTTGATCAAGCCTGACATTATATATTTATGTACTTTTTCATATAATTGAATTTGCAAACTTCTTCAGTATTACGGTTATTCTCAGTTTCAGTTTTAATGTAATATATTACTAGAAATATAAATTAATATTAACATGTGTACTCAGGTCTAGCTGTTGCCATAGTGGTAACTATGGTTGTCACTATGGCATTCTGCACATTATTTGGAATAATTGGAATTGGAATTTATTGCTGGAGAACAAGAAACAGTAATGAAAAGTAAGTTGGCACAAATTCAGATTTACTATTGTTTTTTGCTGCTGTTATTTATCATAATAATACTAGAAAGAGCATAAACATACACACTAAGTTAGTCCAAATGTAACCGCCATTGTGGATTTCACTTACATTGTCTAGAAATACTTCTAATATTCAAACATACCTTCCATTTTTATCACACATATTATAGTATATGTTATATCTTATAGTTATTTTAAAATCTCAGGTTATTAACTTAATACTTTGCACATAGAATATTGAAACTTGAATTCAATAACTATTTCAATTTCAGTCTCACATTATCTACATAGACACATGTGTCCATGAGAGTTGTATATCAGTCACTCAGTGTCAGTCAGTCAGTCATCAGAACTCAATAAGGGAAGAATCAATAATATTGTATGAAGCATTAGACTGTTGTAACAGCGTTAAAATAACTTTAAGAATAATGTTCCATAATTACAAGAAAAATCATTAAGTAGCTACTGTCAATTTTATAGTATTAGAAAAAAAATTCATATATCATGAGAAAATATAAAATGTTATTATGGCAGGTCTACCACAATGGAGATGGAGGAATGTGCAGCTTATGGACAAGTTACAGTTGAAGAGTCCACTTCTCACTATGAAACTGTCAAACATGAGGAACCTGTTTACAATTAATAAACATCACATCATTGTCAAGTTTTATAACAGTAGCAGATAAATTAGAACTACATAACATTAACTTGCATAACTGTAACCACTGAGTCTAATTCTATACATTACATTCAACTGTTGGAACCTTAACTCATTGAATACTATGGGGAGAGTAAGGGTGGGGGTTCCAAAGACCTGTAAAAACATGTATTTGGCATCTGATTAAATGCATCAAATTTATATTTTTCTTGACTATAATATACATGAATACTATTAATTGTAATTAATTAAGTAAAATAATGAAAACTTTTTTTATTAAATTTAATTGTAGTCAAAATAATGCGAAAAATGGGCATGGCAGACTCTGGACATTTGTCCATGTGGGAACATTGTTTTCTTAAATTGATAATAAAAACATTAATATAAATGGTTTACATATCCTCCGTGGAGCAGCCCCACCCCTCAACTACAGGCTAGCTGTGGACTGATTTAGCTGTAGGTGCTAATGGACCACCTATTCACTAATTACCATACCTTCACTGCATTCACACAAACAATTATTCTATTCTAACATTACCTTTCTCATGCCTGCCCTTATCTTATACAATCCCCATTCCATTCCACTCACATATATACTTGTAACTCTCTCATTCTATTCAGTTCTCTTTAACTCCCTCATTTTTCCTTTACTATTTTGTGCTTTCCTTTTCCTATCTGTTATACTTAAGCTTGTCCATACTTTTTATAGTTCTTGCTTGCTTTTGTGTATCATTAACTTTGTTTTGTTTTATGTTCTGTAATTGTACTTTGTTCTCTAGTTCTGTATCATTTTGTTTGAATTTGAGACTGAGTACTGATAGGGATCTTGAGCATACTGGAAATAGTGGATAGGCCTTAGTCAGTGTGTATAAGTCTGGAGATATTTTGTCTTTTTCACTTAGTTTTAGTTAGTAGTCTTTGCGTGATAGTTTGGCTGAGTTTTTATAGCTTTACCCAATTGTCGTGTGCTACTACACCTCGTAACTGGCAAACATTCAGAAATTAAAAAATTAAGACTCCTTCCATGTAAATAATAGTAATGAGCTATTTGTGGTTAATTAATTGTATGAAAGGTTGCTTTACAATGGTCATAAGATGATTAATCCCCACCATTTAGGAGTCAAAGAGTTAAAATATAACACAGTTAATCTAATAATAGATAAAATCAATTAGTGGATACAAAACAAGAGTTTGTTAAGATTAATAGTATCATTTTAATGTAACTAAAACCCACACACATTTCCAATACTCAAAGCCTCTCACAGATGTTACAAGTACAATATTCACACACATCAACAAATTAATGATAGACTACAACATGTCTGTCGATTCAATTCTAGTAGTGGTCAACTCTAGCCAGTCCAGTGGGCATTCCCACAGAGAACAAGACACAATCATTCTTTTCTAGTCTACAACATCACCATGTCATTACAATGAATTTCAATTGATACAATGAATTTCAATTGATACAATATACAAAAATCATTTTAATTTTCTCATAGTGACGCTCAATAATTTGCTGTTTATTGAGGTTCAAAAAATAGTACATACAATATACAACTTGCAAATAATGTCAGCATCAGTTCCTATAGTGATAAAAACAAATAAGCTAATGTAAAAGATGAAATTATATTATCTAAAACTTGGGTTAAGTTTTCATTAAATATCCTGAAAGAACAGTTGTTGTTGTTGATGTGTTGGTGCTGATGTTGTTGCTGTTGCTGATGTTGACAGTTGTTGTTGGTGTTGGTGCTGATGTTGTTGTTGTTGTTGATGTTAACAGTTGTTGTTGTTGATGTGTTGGTGCTGATGTTGTTGTTGATGATGTGTTGGTGCTAATGTTGTTATTGTTGTTGATGTTGTTGTTGTTGATGTGTTGATGCTGATGTTGTCTAGAAATCTTGTAAAAAGCTCAACAACTTTGAACTATCAAAAATTTGTATCAAAGTTGACCAGCTAGTCCTACTGTAAGTCTTGTTAAAAAAATATAAAAAAATTATAACAGGACTTACAGTCTTAGCTACTCATTGGAAAATTGCATATAATTTGGTACAGATGTTGATGAAAACTGCAGCTGGAAGAGATCCTAGCCATTCTCTGGTCAGGTGTGGTTCCATACTACCATTGGAAAACTAAAGTGACTTACTCTGTCCTTCATCTTCGTTGTGTCTAACTGCATCCACTCCAGGGAGAAGGCGGGTGGGAAGGGGGGACAGGTGGGCGGCAATTGCCTCCCTCCATACACCAAAGATGTTGGGGGCAACATCCTCCAATTGCAGTGTCTTATGCTGTATACTTATGAACCCCAGTAGGATTTTTTAGGTTTACAACCCAAAAAGGATTGCTATATTGGCCACCATGTTTGAGCATTATAGAAGAGTTAAAGTTTTAAGAATAATGCCAGTATTATAAATAAAGAAAATTAATGAGAATTGTTATTACTCTTTAGGCTGATTACTACCTGTGCTATTACTTATCCTGTTTTTCTGTGCATGATAAAGTTAATTGTGATTTAATGCAGTGTAAGCTTGACTACTGCTTCTATCCAACAATAACAATTATTGGCTAGACTGTGCTGAACTTGTGTTGGACCCACTTATAAGTATTATTAAGCTAAGCTAGGAGATAAATTAAAGCCAATTGTTCAAGTCTTCAAATGTGCCCACGTTTTTACTCATAAAGAGATTGAAGAATGAAGCCCTCAATTTGAAAATATTTTTTACTCAGTTCAGGTGACCATTTCAAAGGGCTTAAGAGTGAACTTCCTTCATACTCTGCCAAAAGTGATGGTGTGTCAGTTGAGCTTGTAAATAAACCGTCTTCATCAACTACCTAACTGGTCTTAAGCATGCAAAACTGCTCTTCTTATTCAACCACTTAGAGCATTTTATGTCTGGCACAAACTTGTGAATTGGGAGATAGCATTAGGTTCAATTTTGGACATAATTTAGCAACCCCTGCAACCAGATCTGTTCTATTCACCTCCTCAACCTCTGAGATATTGTTTTAACTCAGAGATATGTCTTGACATACATGAGATCTACAATAACTGATCATTACTTCAATTTCACAAGTACATGTGTGTCTAGCAATAATAATTCCATTTCTTTTTTAACCTATCTTATTAGTGGCATTATAACATGAGGCATGAAAATTGAGAGTATTTTAGGCATGTAACCTTTGTCCCACTCCTACACTTGTGTATGCTTGTTTTAAAGAAAGTGTATACATGAAATTGGGGTTTTAATGGTGTCGAATTATATAAACTTTCTCCTGGCAATGAGAAATAAAAAATAAAAAAACAATTCATGTTATGTACTCTATCCAAACAAGTCTTGATACATTATTGAGGCCTAGTAACCTAACAAAACAGAGCTAAGAAGAAATTGTTTGTATACATCTTTGGGTACTACAACCTTACAAAATATTATTCTGGAACTTCTGAGGTAAAGGGTTTCCTTTTTGTCAGCCCAGGATGGAAAAATGGGTAAGAAGCTTAGTGTCAAGCCTATGGGGACATTCTCTGTTTACTGTCCTGAGCCGTGGGATATTGCAATAATTCTAATGGTTAGAATATTGGTATTTAAATTATTTAGTGTTCTCAGGCAATGGGTAGCAGTTGCTCAACTGCCACAAGAGTGAAGTCATTGCTCCTCTTGAACAATACTCTAGTTGCCTTCATTACACTAAATCCTTCTATTTGTCCGGATGATTCCAAGGTTTTCCAATGAATCTGAATCTTCTAATAGAAGATTTCTCCCAGTGATTTGTTAGTTAGCTAGCTAGGTAATTAATACAAAAAGGTTGCATGTAAATTTAACTGTTGTGCATGTTATAAATATTACAATATCTTGCTAGCTTGCTACATTGGTTGTGTAATGTTCATATGTTCTTAGCTGAAATTAGTGTATCTAGCTAGCAGTAGGTATCTCTATAACCACATGATTATTTACAGTTACTGTTCATGTTATTGTAGAGAACATCCTGTCAGGATCATGTCGAAATATCATTCAATTCATCAGAAGTGTTAGTGGATGTCTGTATTATTGTAGCTACCCTCTTTGAGGAACACATGGACACTAGAAAGAGAAGTGATAAGGAGGAGAAGAGAATAGAGGAATGGGGAAAGGGAGGAGAATAGAAATGTGAGAAATGATGCCACTGTGTGTCAGTATATGTACTGGCTAGTAGTATGTCTAGTTAATGTTCTATTTCTTTTTATAAAGTTCTCTGATCAGCATTATGGCAGTAAGAAGCACATCATATGTAAGTGTTTTTATGGGGAGATCATGATTTAACATGATTTAAATAAAATAACTGAAAAAAATAATTGGCATTTCAGTGAGTCTCATCACACTTGTAAATGTTCAGCATATTAGAAGCAAAAGAGTGTTTTGGATAAGAAATGATTATTGTTTTGGAATTAAAAGAAATGTGTTGTGAAGTTATGTTTTTACTAGAGCTTAACTCTTTATGTTTTTACACAAGTACTGGATATGGCAGCAGCATATGGAAACTGTAAAGTTTGTGGTAGCTAAGGTCACCGGTTAGATAAAGTACAAGGTCTGGAAACGTATGCATGTAAAGTTAACTTTTAGACTAGATTGTATATAGTACAAACATGGACATAAATGTAAGAGCTATAGCTATACCAACTTCTGTTGCCTAATGCACAATATCCAAAGTCTTGTCATTAGTCAATTAGAGTTGTAGGGCATTGTCTCCATGTACTATTTACTATTAAACTGAATACTCCAATTGTGTTTTTATAGTGAAGCTTAACCTATTAATTTAAATTGAGAGCAATTACAATTACTACTATCGACCATTATTTTTGATGATTCTAGGACAGAAATCCATGGTAATAGGAGCTTGTAATGCCAGAAGTATTCGATAAACTAAACATTTTAAAATCATTTTTAGCTATGTATATCACAATCAATCAAATTATAAAATAATGTATTTCAGTTTATTTTCCAGTTTCATTCAAGTCACAATGAACAAAGAGTTTCAGACCTTTATTAAAATGCTGATTGTTAAGTAAAAAGTAACACTTTTAATTAAAGTTGTGAATGTGTTGACAGTAGCATTTATTAAAATTATGGGCTTGAGAATAGTAATTTACTGCTGTAGCTATTATTGAGGTTATTTTTACATTTCAATTAAATATTCTTAGAAAACTTACATTCACACAAACTATCATCCTATTTGTCACAAAACACACTAAGACTGATAGCTAATTCACAATGTACTGATACTTCATACAAAGTAAAGTTGCTTTATACTCCTGCTTTTTACCATGCTCTGTTTTATAGCTATCACACAATGAATAGTTACTTTCATAAACAATGTACAGTTTAATAAATAATGTATTACGATAATAATAAACAATGGACTTGTGTTATAACAGATGCCTACATCTAGTCAAGTTACCATCTATGAGAAGCCTCCCTCCAAAGATTAATGCAAATATATTAGCAGAAGATGCATCTATCTGAAGATAACACACAAATACCTTGTTAGTAAGGTTGATTCACTAACTCAAATGATATCACCTGAGCATATACCATTCTTTATTATGTTCATACCTGTTTTTGAAAAAAAAAACTACTTCATAGTGTATTATTTAGTATATTACTCAAACTAGAAGTTTTAGGCAATTGATTTGTTACTCTAATCTTATCCAGATAAGTTTCTACAATGTCTTACCAATAGTATGACGGAAAATAATATTTCTTATAATTTATAACTATAGACAAGTTGTGTAATGAACAGTATAGTGAAAATGCACCTTCCTACCATAACTTGTCAATATGCTGTACATTAGTTAAGTTCACCATTTCAAAGCCATAACAACAACCATCATAAATCAACATTAAATTTCATAACAATACTGAACATGGATTAGAATGAAGGTTAGTCCAAATAAAATGACTGCATTATATATTTTAGATCTTTAAAAATACTATGCATTATAATGATTTTGAGAGATCAATTATTCTGTGTCTGGACAACAGCAGAGAAAACAAAATAAAGGCCAGACATTAATCTTAGCTCAATTGATTACTTCATTCAATGTATAACACTACTAATATCATCCACACAATTAATGTTGCATGAATTAGTTTTTTGAAATCACATTATTTACAAGTACATGATGTTGAAGTCAAGGAGATGTCACCATTGGTAGTTTATAATTTGCATAATATTACAATAAAATTCAGTGCAAAAGTTAGATTGCACTGTTTACAGTTTGAATTAAACTGCTACTGTTGTACTTTAAAGTCTACACTCTGTTCTATCAAACAATTTTTATGTCGGAACATGTTATATATACATAATATTATATTATAAACCCTCTTCCATAATTAACTAACCATAGCTATTTACTTTACCATATATTTTTTTGTTGATCCACAGTGAAGTACAGGCTTTCTAGACATTATCATACTAACATAAACTTTGCACAAATAACGAAGGCTGAAATGTGCTATATATAGAAGTATTCCTTCAGTTTTAGAGTAGACACCAATATGTGATGGGCTGGTTAGTACATTAATAATAGTAATAATATTATAAACTTTGTTCTTTGTTTAAGTTATATACTAAAACACTTAATAGCTTAACTTAATAGATCAATAAGTTAGCAAGTTGCTCCAAATAGTTATTGGAACACTTTATCAGGACCTCGTTTACATGGTTGCTTTCAAGATCACAGTTTAATCACAACTATGCCATGAACAACTGCAGAACAATTGGCTAATTATGGGTTCATAAAATATATGGACACTTTGTTTCTAAGTTTATTTAATTCTGATGACATTGAAGTTAACGAGATTATTAGAAAGTTAGAACAGAATTACTAGTATAATTTTACTATTTCAATATTAATTATAGTCAGCATAAAGATGGTCTCAAAATAAACAATGTAATGGAGAAACATTTCGTGGCGTGGGACAATGAAATTCACTGTACACATTATGGCTACAAATTAAAGTTTATTTCTAATCATATAAAAATTAGAAGAAAAAGCTGGCATGAACTATTTGATGTGCATTTACTAGTATGTAATAAAATAGAATGCTACAATGTTAAATTAACAAATGAAAATGTAACTGTGAAGCAAAGCATAGTGCAGAGAAGGTCATATAATAATTCTAGTTGAACTGATTGGGCTTTTATTTGGAGCAAGCTCTTGCATTTATATCTATGCTGTGGCAGTATCCACCCATTAATCACTTTCTATATGAATCAGGTATAGACTTGCAAGAGTTTGTGAAGTTTGACCGTAATAATAATAACTAATATTGTCCTTACTATCAATAGTTTTTACTTGTTAATTTTCATCTAATCCTTAAATAATATACTAATATTCACTAACAGTAATTAAAGTAACAGTCTGCATTTCACAAAAAATGCTAAGAAAAATGTTTAAAAACCCATTCCCTCTTTAACTCCTCTAGAAACAGTACTAGCTGTTCCCTTTGACACCAGTTATTTCCTGAAAGACCAATAGCTAAACTTAAAAGTTTAGCTTGCTATTTTCTGCAAGTCTTTATAGTTATATCAAATATAAATTTGGTGACCAAACGCCTAAAAGAAGTGGTAAAAATACGTATATGGTAGCTAATACACTCACGCATAAAAACAACAAGCACGGAAGGCGATAGTATTAACAATTGCCCATTCCAGGTAAAACCCCTCTTAGGGACAGCCCCATCACGCGCCCATTGTCGTAATCACGTGTAGTTTACGTGAATAAGGACCTGTAAGGTACTGCATCTCTGTGCGACTGGATAACTACTTCACTAAATGAAAGTAGAGATATACTTTTGAGGTAATCTAGCTAGCTAAATGAGCTCAGGTCCGCAGAATGGATCATTTATGTGTGTTCCCATATAAATTTAGTGACATGACAGGACTTATACTAGTGGAAAAGAATGAACTTGTATGAAATTTTGTTTATCTTCATTTTTGAATGTACTCAGTTTACAGTATGATTTTACTACTATTGGCTCTGATTTCAACTGCAACATACAAAGTAAATGGACCATGTAAGTGACTATTATAGATAGCTACCACTGCAGACTCACTAGGCTGATATCAATATAACAAAATGAAAAAATAAAGTAAAAATAAAGATAGCTGCTAGTGCAGACTCACTAAGCTGATATCAACTAACAATACTGCTATAAGGCAGCACTCATTAACGACTCACTCATTGCAGTGACCAATTTACTGTAATAATTTGTTAGTAGTCTGGCATAGCCAGACACTTACCTATAACACTATGAGGAAAGGGTCTGGTCGAATGTAATAGGGTGACCATTGCAGGATTCCCACCTTAAGTGGGAACAGGTAATGAATTATACTCTGATTCAGTAAAGCAGGTGCCCTCATTGCATTTGACCAGACATTTTACCTACAAAGGTGTAGGTAAAGAGTCTGACTACGCCATACAAACTTGTTTACGTTGTCAGTTTATAAGTCCTACCATAAATGGTGACTTGCTTACTACCGCAGTAGCTGAAACAGCTGTGTAAAGTCAGCTAATATGTTTATTTGGTAGCTGTTTATGTTGTGCTCTTCTTGAATAATTAAGCAGTATATGTAACACTCTACACTTTCACACACACTTGTTAACTGATTATCGCCGAATTACGCGTTTCTGCGTCAAGCACGAGGGTGCTTCACAGCGCGGGTTACGCATTTTTGCGTAACCGCCATAGTACCCGCTTCAATTAGCTACCAGCAGCAATCGCAAGTGTTTCAAGAGCTCCCACAACGCCGTAGCGATTCTCCTGTGAGGTAAGTGTAAGGGAGGCAAGGTTTTAATGACCCTTACCATAGAAATTTTTTTTATTATTTGTAGATTGAAATTGTAGCACTGTTTGTGTATAAAGAAAATCAAAGTTACAAAAAAAAAATATGAATAGCTATAACTAATAGACAAAAATATTTATCAATTATTAATATGATATAAACTTGTCAATAAAATTTAAAGACAGCCAAGAAGTCTTCATAGAGGGCAGTGATGAAGAATTTTATGATCTCAAAGAAATAGAGATAGAATAAGGGAGAAGACTTCTCAGGTGTAGAGGTCCGTGGCCAAGAAGTCTTCATGGAGGGCAGCAATGAAGAATTTGATGACCTGGAGGAAGTAAAGGTTGAAAAAGGCAAGCTATTTTAGCTTCGTTTGTTCATACACAGAGGGTTATATAGATTTTGAACAACACTAACCACAAAAAGGTCAAGTTATTATTGCATGAGGATACAGACTTTCTTCCTCCCAGTTCTCCCCTACTTGAAGGTGCCCATAAAATGGATTTCTTAGGAGAAAGTTTCTCAGGTATGAAGAGAAGGAAGTGCAATCTATGTCAAGAACAGTAACAACAGACACATCATGGTACGGTAGAGAGGTGATTATGGGGTGTGGCTTTGTCACCATGGGAGTTCAATCAGACTGCTTCATAGTATTATCAGAAAAAAATCCTAGAATTGCAAACACAGTAGTCTATATTATAATTGCTTGTTATGTTATAATATTATATTATTCTAGTATATGGCTCACACACAAAAAAAATAAACAGCCAAAATCCATAGTTGCTGAATTATTTCAAAGCAAGCGGCTGGTGAACATTTAAAACAACAACATATAGCTATGAAACATGAGGTCTTAGCCTAAACTTTTACAATACTGATGCTAACAATGGTATACTTACCTTGAAGCTTGTAGTTTCCAATGAGTGCGCACTTCATACACTTCAAACGCCTAGAAACTAAACAAAACTTAGCCCGCGGGTAGAGGAAGGCTTTAGCTTCAATCAGTCAATACATCGCCGTCGGTTACTTCGAAGCGTATTGCCTCTAGACAAGAAAAAGCTCAGGCGGTTCAAGCCTCGAGGTGACGGTCACGATTTCTTGTAAACAATTTCGGAGTACGCGCACGTAATCGCGAATTTAATTTCCGGCGTTAATCGGTTAACCGATTAACGCCGGAAATTAATCTATCACAAATATCACAACACAAGACTTACTTGGGTGACTTCACTATAGGACTATGTATTTTCAAGTAAGAACAATACTGTTGCATATGGGCTATAACTAGGACAAACAACTATTAGCCAAGATAATTTACTACCGCCGCTAATTTAAATAGAAAATATCCACAAAAAATCAGGTATTTCAGATGCAACCTAATTCAAAGGGGTAAAGAATTGATTATACAAGGAAAGGTCACTAAACCATAGGATTCTGTTTAGTGGAATATGGCGACCGGGTTGACCACCAAGAGAACACAAATATGTAGGGGGAAAGTACAAAATGACATACTAGATCCACACATATATACAAACAAACATCCCCGATTCTCAGTTTGACACCACTGTGTAGTGTCTCACTCGGTTTGCCTGCTCGCCAATAAACTATAAAGATAAGATATGATGTTCTTGTACACCCCAGGAAGTATCCCAGTGTCCCTATTCATAGCATTGTTGCCCTGTTTCACTATATATAGCCAAAACAGAAGCCAAAACATTTGATATAATGAAAATTTATGACTAGTGGTTTGAACTTTAATATTCAAGTATGTCTATACCTAGTCAAACTAATGTATATTATCCAGGTTATTTCTTAACCAGCTCAAGCATGATTCCTTAGCTGAAGATAAAGTCTTCAATGTCAGTCTAGATTGTAAAGTTTAAATTTATTGATGTCTCGTGTGGATGTTTTTTCTCCTCTTATCTGAAGGAAACATCAGTGCAAATTCAGTACTATTAGGAAATTCAGATAAAATAGAAATTATGCAGAAGTAAATACTGTAAATGTAATTGTTAATCTTTAGTTATTAATATTATTATGTATATGAATACTTTACAATACTGTAACGTTTCAGGTGCTATTACTAATGTCACTGTACAACTTGATATAAATTACCCTTCACAATTAGCTGATCTTAATAACTTGCAGTTGTTAGTGATAGAAGGAATAACCACAGGAGGTCAAGCTACATCAGTGATAATGCTATGGTTGATAAAAATATCAGACTGGCAAGTGGATTTTAGTTTCTTAAACATCAAATGGCTATTGGTGTGTGACCATCCCAATCCAACCACAGCATTGATGCTAAATGAGTCAGACATTACATTATATTACAATATTTTACTCTCATATGCTATTTTAGGTGCCATAACTAATACTTCCATACAAGTTGATCCTGATTCATCTTCACAATTAGCTGATCGTGATAACCTAGAGTTAGTAATTGAAGGAATAACTACAGGAGGTCAAGCTACATCAGTGACTTGGAGAAGAAATAATGTTGTGGTTGATAGAGATACAAGACTGGCAGGTGGTGGTTTATTATATGATGGAGGAGGAGATACTATTGTAGGTACTGGATCATGTGAGAGTCACATGTATAGAGTTGCTCTACTAGTTATAGGATATCTACCTGGAAGTTACACATACACTGTTAGTAATGCTAATACATCAACTCCAGTGACATCACCAGTGTTAATAATACAAGGTAATAAAAAACAGTATTCAGTGCTATTATAATATTTCCAAATGTATATATTAATACCATAGTTGCTGTGGTAACTGCAATGGATTAGGAAATCAAACCATAACTTTGTACCTCAAAGAGTATATAAATTGCACACAGAAGAGTTGTTGTTGTTTTTTGAAATAATAGTGTGAAATGCACAAAATAACATCATGGTATTATGTAATAGACTATCATAGTCCTTTCTCATGAAGGTAAATATATTATTTTATTTGTACGAAGCTTTTCTTGCGAATAGTCACTCCATCCCGTCTGTCACTTCGAAATATTTATTGGAGTATTATGGTAACTATATATGTGACCGTCTACAGGAAAATCGGGCACAACGCGGCCCCGACGAAAATTTTTTTTTTTGCACTTACACAATCCTCGGCAAGCAGATATTAAGCTCTCCAAGTTTTATCGCCGTAGCTTTAACCATTCCCGCTATATATCACCTAACCGTTCCCTTCGTTAGGCTTATTTAATACAATTTTAAGAACTAAATCGATCTTTTTGCGACGTCTACGCATGCCGCGTTGTGCCCGATTTTCCCATAGACGGTCACATATTTGCATATACAGCTATTACAGGTAATTAACCAGTTTCAAGCCAACGCCTTGTTAAAACAACCATTCTGCACAATATATAATTACAAATTGAAGAGTGCAGCAAGAAAGCCACACCTTTATATGTGACCGTCTGCAGGAAAACCGGGCACAACGCGGCGTGCGTAAATATCGAGAAAAGATCGATCGATTTCTCAATATCTGGACGCCGACAACTCTGTAAGTGCAACAAAAAAATTAGAAGGGTGCCACATTGTGCCCGGTTTTCCTGTAGATGGTCACATATATGTTAACATTTGCTCCACATGCACTTGTAATACATAATCATAAGTGGATTACTTGCAAGTATAAACCCACAGCTGTGTACTTAAAGTGAGGTGAATATCAGTAGGCTTTTGAAACATCAAACCATCTTGTTTTCTCATTTATTATATTATAGTGTCTTCCATGTACATCATCAACTAATATATTATTTTGCATTTAATCTACTTCATCCCAGCTCCAGATCCTCCTACTAATATTGTATTGAGACAAATTAGTAATAAGAGAGTACAGGCCACCTGGACTCCTCCAACTGGTTTCTCTGGAGCTACATATCATGTGTATATAAACACTATGAATGTCAATACTGCTGGTACTGAAGTGACTAGAACTAATTACACAACTGAGACTCTTAGTACCGGATCAACTGTTACTATTCGTGTGAGAGCTACTACTGGCACATATCTGAGTGTACCAGCTGTGTCTGAAACTCTGACTGTTAGAGGTAAGAAGGATTTGTAATATCTAAATGTAGCCTTTTTATTGCATACTGATCTTGTAATGCAAACCATAAAATTTTGTAAGATTTAAAATTTCAAGTATTTAAACTTGTTACTTGTGTACAATGGCTCGCTCACCATTTTTACTGAAACACATCACTAGTCTAAAAAATTGAATCACCAAAGTTGCGAACCCTCAGCACTACTATTTAGATAGCTATTACAAAATTATCTCACACCAAAAGAATAATATAAACTATAGGGGTGCTACCCACAAAAGCTAGTACTTACTTGGTGGAGCTGATGTTAGCTTTGCATTTTCTCAGAAATTAGCCTGAAATTTAATAAAGAAGCACAATAAAAGTTTGTAAAGCAATGTTCTGAGTAAGTTCCATACCTAAATTAATGGTTAATTGTCATTAATCTCTACAATCAGTGCATGACATAACCCTCTTATGCATGCATGCAAAGGGTTAATACGATCATATATTTATATAGTTACTTGTTAATGTGATTGTACATCAACATTCCCATAAATTAAAACAATTTAGCCAATAGCTACCATAATATTATTGCCTGAAAATGATTTTTTTAATCATTATTGAACTATATACATGTGACATTATTAGCTACAAGAACAGAATATTTTTGCATGTACTATTGTTCCTAATTTTCTAAAAGACTACACTTAGATATTATGTCAAGACTATGATCTCCGTCATTCATGCTGTTATAGAAATATTTCACTCTACAAGATTTTATACTGCAGTATACCATTACTTTCTGTTGTATATTTTATTATGATCAACTTTGAAACATATGACTGTATATATGTGACCGCCTATGGGAAAATCGGGCACAACGCGGCATGCGTAGACGTCGCAAAAAGATCGACTTAGTTTTTAAAATTGTATTAAACAAGCCTAACAAAGGGAACGGTTAGGTGATGTATAGCGGGAATGGCTAAAGCTACGGCGATAAAAGTTGGAGAGCTTAATATCTGCTTACCGAGGAGTGTGTAAGTGCAAAAAAAAATTTTTCGTAGGGGCCGCGTTGTGCCCGATTTTCCTGTAGACGGTCACATATATATATATGTGTGTGTGTGTGTGTGTGTGTGTGTGTGAAGCAGCTATAATTAATATAGTACTGTAGGTAGGCCATTTTATTGCAATTAAATAAAACTGTGTTGGAGTGAAGTCGTATTTATAACAAAATTACTCGTAAAGTAGTTTAACATTATTTGGTTGGGTTTGAAAAGTTTACATTCGGTTGTAAAAAATACCTACAAAATATTAGATATACTGTAAGTGTTGTATGCACTAATGTTATATATACACTAATTTAGTATATACAATAGGTCATTTTTGTATCACACAAAAGATAGAGAAACCAATAGATAATGTTATAACTCTACAGTGTTTCAAAGTCAAATATTATAGTGCAACCAGGTATTCAGTTACAGAAATTATTCTATAATCTCATATGTTTTTAGCATTATGATGGCTATTATTATTATACAGACACAAAATGGGTCATTTTTATGATCTATACTTTAAAACTGTTACAAACTTTTTTGGATCATAATTATTTTACTGAACTTCCCTTGCTTACAAGAATACTATGTCACATTATAAACTTCAACAATCAAACTAGTTGCATCAGTGACTGGTGAATCATCAGCTGGCTGTGATAATGGTGTTGGTGGGATCGAATACCACTTACCAATCGATTAGGGTAGACCCACTTGAAAAAGTAGGTAGTATGCTTTTTCAAAATGAAATTTCCATCTTCAGACCTCTCCGAGGATAAATGTTTTGCCAGTGGCTTGAAAAAAAAAGCAATCTTTGCAGAACAGAGACATTTGTGACCGTCTATAGGAAAACCAGGCACAACGCGGCACCCTTCGAAAAAATTTTTGTTGCACTTACGGAGTTGTCGTCGTCCAGATATTGAGCTCTCCAAGTTTTATCGTCGTAGCTTAAGTCGTTCCCGCTATAATAGACCTAACCGTTCCTTTCCGTAGGCTTGAAACAATACATTTTTAAGAAATCGATCGATCTTTTCTCGATATTACGCACGCCGCGTTGTGCCCGGTTTTCCCATAGACGGTCACATTTGGTCTCAAGCACACCACTGTCACAACAGTGGCATTTCATAAAACCATGTAGAATTGCACCCCCGTGAGGATACTAGGAATGAACAACTGGTCATCTAAACACGATTAGCATGAAAACAAATCAAGGTTTGCAGTTAGCCTGCTTACAATGTTGACATTTCTACATTTTGACTTGCTGGTCAGTAATGGTTCAAAAACATAATCACACATCTTTTAATAAATCAACATTATGAGTCCATAGAGCTAACTCAAAAAGACCAAATAAAGGGCAGGACATAATGCTGTTGTGTATAGCTTAGTAATCACAATAATTTGATAATGCAGACAACAGAGCAGGTGTATTTCTCTTAGATAACGCTTGGATTAAAGTAGCAACTTGATCTTCTGAAGGTGACAGTGTCAGCACGTACTCTTGTCCAAAAATGTATTTACTTGAATTGCTTTCTAATGTCCTCTTTTGTTTGTAGCATTAGCGGTAAAATTAATGTCAGCAATACGGCATTAGTGACATTTTTCCATGTATATGAAACTTATGCACATGATTGAGAAATACGTGAGTTGTTATTAGGCAATTGCCTAAAAATTGCCTCATGTAATTCATCAAAACGCAGTGCTGTCATATAAGAACATGCCTCTCCTAGGCCTGCTGCAAATAGTAATTCCATTTTTTGTAATCCACCCAAGGCTTGAATGGTGATGTAGTGACTGACTGTGAATGTCTCCCACATGGAGCCAATACCAGTTTTTCATCATCCTCTGTCATAGAATGTACCACTAAATTGGCAACTGAACCAATGAACAAGTCATCAATGAAACTCGAATAGGCTTTAAGCTATTCTTTTGTATGTGTAGCTTGGGATGTTGATAAAGTAATTGTAGTTGTCTAGGGACTCAGTATTTGGTATAGCATCAGTACTATAATAGTATTAATAGTATTAACGGACCCGAAGGTGTTAGAATTTTCCTGTCATTGTAACTTCTGTACATACTATTGTCTAAGTGCTCACATTATTAAAGTTGTACTCCACTAAACTACTCCAATAATGTAAATTATTGTTTACATATAATATGGAGTAACCAATAGAAAGTATTGGATGTCATAGCAGCTGCTTATTACTAAGCCACACTTGTTTTATTGAGTAAAATTAACAATGTTCATTTTAGATGTATTGCCACCAACTATATCTTCATCAGTGACTGCTACATCAGCTACTCTGTCCTTCTCTCAACCTACCAATAGTTTATCAGTAGACATGTACACAGTTACATTGGCTGGTACTACTTGTAATGGAGTCCCTACTAGAACAGAATCTACTACCAGTAACTCAGTAACTATTGGTAGTCTGGAGGCTGGTATTCAATACTCTGTTAGCATCACTGGTAGAAATAATTTGGCTGAATTAGAAGGCACTCGAACTACAACTCTGACTACCACAGAGACAGGTAAGCATTGACGCAATTGCAACAAACTGTATTGAGTGCTGCATTATTTCACAGCAGCTCCTACTGGTAGTCCTGGAGTACCTTCTGCTAGTGTAATAATGTCCACAAACATTACGCTCACATGGACAGAGATAGATTGTTTAGAAGAAAATGGAGTCATCATTCGTTATGTAATTCAGTATGGAGAAGGAAGTTATAGAAACATAACGGTCAATACACAGTCTAGTGCTACCACTCATCTAATTACTGGCCTCGAGCCCTTCACTCAGTACACCTTCACTGTAGCTGGAGTCAACAGTGTTAATACTGGACCTTTGTCTAGAGCTAGTAGTATTATCACAACTTCTGAAGATAGTAAGTGTTTTTTGATGTGAAATAAGCTGTTTGATATTATTTAGTAATACAACATGGATATATCTCTTCATCATGTTATTAATGAAATGGACAACTGCAATCTTTAAGTATGTTAGTGAAGTCTGAATGAGTCCTAGACACCTGCTTTTTATTTCTTATTTTGCAGTGTTTTTGTTTTGCTCAATTAAATGACCTACGTTGCTTCTCTAGTCACCCATTTTGCTTCCCTTTTGCTGTCCAAGAACCATTTTTAGTAATTAGCTAATTTTAAAAGTAAGACTTATTTACAGCCATAGTATGTGTAGAAACTGAGGGCAAGCCTAAGATAACACCATATATAGAATTACTTACCATACTAACTTTAGCTTCTGTTATAAATAATCAACTAATAGTAGCTCTTAAATTAAGACTTGCTTATAGCTGTATATATCAGAAAATGTGAGGGAAAGCCTAAAAATCAAAGTTTTAGAAGAAAATCCAGCACATTCGTTTACTGTTAAGGTACCACATGCCATCCATCAATACACAACATATAATTGGCGAGCGAGCGTAGCGAGCGAGACACTTACAGGGGTAACACAATCGAAAATCGGGGATGTCAGTTTGTTTATTTGTATATATGTATGGACGTACGTAAGGCATTTTTGTACTTTGACCCTCGCGTTTTTGTGTTAGTTCGGTTGTCGATCCCGTCCCAAATTGCACTAAAAAGAATCCTCTGGTTTATCGATCAGTACCCGTATCACCCTAGAAATTGAATTGTTTACCGTTTTGAATTCTTTTGCCGGTACAGTTAAAACTTGACAACTTAAGGGACTTCCATTTCTATTCGAGTTTGGCGGTGGTAAGTCAATGCGCTCTTTGTCATGGTTATAAGCCGTGCACACAGTATTTACCTGAAAATACATTGTCCACTAGACTACTGCGAAGTCTGTGTAGGTGCATGTCCAGCTGTGTCAAAGCATTGTGTGTTACAACCACTACTTAGCTAAAGAATATCACAAAGAAAACTTTTAAATAAAGTGTATTGTTTTGTTGTTGTTGTTTTTTCCTTCAATTCAAGCAGTTGCAGAGAGTTGTTACTATAGCACTGAAATCCCTTTACCCTGTATGCTAAAATAAAAAACTGGACATTATTTTCAGTAGCTTCAGTGTTAAAAGTCAATAAAAATAGTATAGTCTTTAGGCTCGCTCGCCATTTGTGCTCAAGCACACCACTAGTATTATACCTCCAACATTTCAGAATTTCAATTATCTACCCCTGATACTGTGAGAATACTCATTCAAAGATGTGCTTCTTATTAAATTGTTAACAGGACCAACTGTGGTTTATGACATATCAGTAGCAGCTGCATTGTCTAGTGTGAATATTTCCTGGAAAGAACCTGAACCACTCAATGGAATTCTTGTACATTATACTATCCAATACACCATTAATAGAACTCATCAATTACTACAAACTACTAACAATACCAACTTCTCTATCCCTAACCTCACTCCTAACACACTGGTGTCTGACATAACAGTCTCTGCCACTACTGGAGGTGGAGAGGGACCAGCAGTTATTGCACCTAATATTACTACTCTTAGTAGACCAGGTAAGGCAGTCAATACTTGACAGATATTTTCTAAAACATGTATATACATGGCATGTTGAATGTGACTTTAATTCAATAGCAAGTAGTTATTAATGTAGGTAATAAACTTAGATGAGAGATTGATTATAAAGCTGTGAATTTTGAGCAAAAATTTTTGAAATGCATTTTATAAATTCAATCATAAGCTTGGCCACTGAAGTGGAAAAATATTTGTAAAACTACTGTTATAATAATTTCAATGATACAAGCAGAACTGCAAATATCACTTGTTCAGAATACTTTGTATTATTAATTATAGCAAAACTGCAAAATGTCACAGTCAGATTTCTCAGTTCTACTTCTATTCAAGTGTCTTGGAGCAACTCTGAACTTGTAGGAGTGTCTAATATTGTAGTTTACTATAGAGAGACACACAACAATGAAGAAATGATGGTAACTGCTCCCTCTTCTGTTTCCTCAGTTGTAATTTCATTAGTGACTGACAGACAATACATTATAGAAGTGTCTGCTATATCAATAGTTAATGGAATATCAGTATCAGGATACAGGACTAGTTATGGTCCACTAGTTTTATCTAATATACCTGGAAACTGTCAACAACAAGGAATTTCAAGTAATTGCTTTTAATATCGAGAGTGCAAGCTGTTGCAATGTTATCCCTCTCTATTAAATTTATCAATAATGTGGTAAAATAAGTGAAAAATGATTTAACGCAAGAAATATTAATCAGTTGGCTAAGTTACTAAATACAGTCAACATTAGAGGCTATAGATTTATTTTCTTAATGTTAAGTACGATATTGTTGCAGATCATTACAATGCTATAATGATTTCCGTTTAAAACAAATATATTTTTGTGAAGTTCATAAATTAAAATTATAATGTATGTCCTTCTTTAAGTTTACTTTCTTAACCATATTCCTTTAATTAAGTATAAGCTACTGCCATCTATGCTCAAGGTATGGGCGTAGGTAGCTGAAATATTACTAGAGCAAGACTTGATATTAACATGTGTACTCAGGTCTAGCTGTTGCCATAGTGGTAACTATGGTTGTCACTTTGGCATTCTGCACATTATTTGGAATAATTGGAATTGGAATTTATTGCTGGAGAACAAGAAACAGTAATCAAAAGTAAGTTGGCAAAAATTCAGATTTACTGTTGTTTTTGCTGCTTTTATTCATTCATATAACACTAGAAATAGCATAAACATACACACTAAGTTAGTCCAAATGTAACCACCATTGTGGATTTCATCTACCTTGTCTAGAAATACTTTTAATATTCAAACATATCTTCCATATTTATCACACATATTATTATAGTATATGCTATATCTTATAGTTGTTTTAAAATCTCAAGTTATTAACTTACTACTTCACACATAGATTATTGAAACTTGAATTCAATAACTACGTCACTTTCAGTCTCACATTATCTACATAGACACAGGTGTCCATGAGAGTTGTATGCCAGTCACTCAGTGTCAGTCAGTCAGTCATCAGAACTCAAAAAGGGTTGAATCAAATATAATTGTAAGAAGCGTTAGACTGTTATAGTGAAACTTAACCTATTAATTTAAATTGAGAGCAATTACAAATACTACTATCGACCATTATTTTTGACGATTCTAGGACAGAAATCCATGGTAATAGGAGCTTGTAATGCTAGAATTATTCAATAAACTAAACATTTTAAAATCATTTTTAGCTATGTATATCAGAATCAATCAAATTATAAAATAATATTTTCAGACCTATATTAAAATGCTGATTGTTAAGTAAATAGTAACACTTTTAATTAAAGTTGTGAATGTGTTGACAGTAGCATTTATTAAAAATTATGGGCTTGAGAATAGTAATTCACTGCTGTAGCTATAATTGAGGTTATTTTTACATTTCAATTAAAATTCTTAGAAAACTTACATTCACACAAACTATCATCCTATTTGTCAAAACACACTAAGACTGCTAGCTAATTCACAATGTACTGATACTTCATACAAAGTAAAGTTCCTTTATACTCCTACTTTTACCATGTTCTGTTTTATAGCTATCACACAATGAATAGTTACTTTCATAAACAATGTACAGTTTAATAGATAATGTATTGCTATAATATTAAACAATGGACTTGTGTTATAACAGATTCCTACATCTAGTCAAGTTACCATCAATGAGAAGCCTCCCTCCAAAGATTAATGCAAATATATTAGCAGAAGATGCATCTATCTGTAGATAACACACAAATACCTTGTTAGTAAGGTTGATTCACTAACTCAATATTCATATTATATTAAACCTGTTTTTGAAAAAAATAACTACTTCATAGTGTAGTATTTAGTATAATTGCTCAAACTAGAAGTAATGTTTTGCCATGTGCATTTCAATGATCAAAACATCATCAGAATTATTCTTTCAGTTAAAGATTACATAGCAGAAAAATCATAGAAAAACTTATTTACTTGGTTTTGTGTTTCAGGATCTTACCATTGTAACAAGTTGCATACAGCCAGTTTCAAGTCTGGCACTATTTCACTTGAAACGATCTTGATTAGTGCATAAACATCTTTAATGCGGTTTTATATTACTCTTATCATGTATTGCTACTTTAAATCATCATCAAGTTCATATAAAAGTGATATTAATCTCTGCAATTTAAAAACTCCACTTTTATTGACCAGCTACTGCATGTTACTCTACAACTCAGATTATCTATTTACCTTTCTGGAAAACTTTGCTGGCCTCCCAATATAGCTATTTTCGGCGATTTGTGTGGATCAACCATATAAGGTAGGCAATCACAAGAAGTCTATTTCATAATACTCAAATGTGCAACAATACAAAGTTAAGGCTATTGCAGCACGTGCACAACGGGAATAAATAACAACTGCACTTTCTGGGTAGTGTGTGCGACAACAACTATTTAGTGAGCCTGAAGAAATGGAGCGGAGAAGGTGAGTAAGAACAAGTATATTGGTGCAAATAGATAGCAATTAATTAATGTTTGACAGAATCAATAGCAATTGCTTTAGCTATGCAGGTAGAGAGATACGTAGCTGTCAGAAGAGATCGCTCATATATTATATATAATATATTCAACCAATACAAAAGCTGTATAACGAGTTTGATTATCTCAGTGATTGTATATGCTTTTATTGCAGTATGATGTTACTAGTAATGATTCTCACGTTAACATATGAAGCAAATGGACAATGTAAGTGGTAATTTAAATATTGGGGCAGTTCTAAATACATACTAATGACATTGCTCTCAAAGATTTTTTTTAAGACTTCGACTTAAACTGGACTAACTTGTGAAAGTGAACATAATATTGGAAGATCTATTATAAATAGTAGCCTTTATTCATTATAAAAAGAAAAATAATATCACGTAAAATTAGCCTTCTATTATTGACTGGTACCTTTCATCAACAATCCCAGTTCAATTTGACTCGCATAGTTTACGGAAGATTTCATCAACGAGTGCAGAACAGATGTTCACAAAAACACCCCACTATACTAACACAGAGCTGTGCTATCCAAGAGTGTTTACGCAGTGCTTGTGACTGGTGGGTACGATAACACTGCCAGGGAAAAATATGGGTGAAAATGGTCAAGAGCGAGTTTGCCTACACAATACAAAAAAATTCCTGCAATAATAATAATTATAACAATTTTATATAATAATAAATACCACTAAATTGCAAATTATGTTTATGATTAGTTCTGAATCTATCCATACTTGTGATGCCTAGAAGAAGACGAATCATAGAAGTTGAAGTTGTAAGGCCTGAGTCTATCCATTAGTAGCATAAGGGTCTCCACAGATGAGAGAGTGAAAGAATAAGCCGGGAACTTAGTACAGGCCACTAGTCAAGCATATGTTTTTAAAGACTTCAACAATGGTTCAATGGCAAATCATTAAACTTAACTAACATGTAAGTCTTAACCAAATAATTTTTAGCTTGTTAATATCTATATAATTTCTTGTAGCCCTTTTCCAAGCTTTAGGTCTTTAAAATGTTTCTGTCATGCCAAGTGCACCATTAGAAGAAAGCTCACTGTTGTTAACTGTGGGATATTAGAGTTCCCTGGAGCTTCTTGACCTTCTAGCTAAGGAAGGCTAGAATAAGTTCCCCAGAATAGAGATTAATCAGTTCTAGGCAGGTCGCTGCCACCAGGAGTTAAGCTTCCCTGAGCCCAAGAGAGGTTAATTCTTGGTTCAGTTAGTGTCATAGGTTAATATGAGATACAGTAAAAACTCCCAGAATGATACTTAGCCAGCCAATATATAGAAAACCAGCTATCACAAATGAATAAGGGTGCATGAGAAAAAGAAACATAAATAAACTAGTTAATTAAATAATTACATAATTGATGAATGCAAAGTAAGTAATGATATAATTGATAAATACAAGAGTAGATAATTCAATAATTACTGAGGAAGGACATGGGAAGTACATCAGAGTCAATATATGGGTGGAAACTTAAACAGTTAATTAATATTGGTGTCCATTACACCACATTAACCTATCACTTAAGCAGATAAATTAAGAAAATTGAATAGTAATCTTGCCTGGAAGTGTACTCAGTTAGAGTGGAGATTAGTGCTGCAGTGGAAAGTAAAAGGAATTAATTGATTTTCTAAAAAATGTTTGTTTCTCAAAACAATAAATTGATGCTCACTTGCTGCAATGCAATGCTCTGAAATGACTCTACGTGAACAGTATAGTGTATGAGTGTCAGGTAAGTTTTGTTGAAATGAATAAGCATCATAGTTAGCTAGCTTGACAAAAATCAAGAAATGATCACAAAGTGGCTGTTTTTGCAGATCCTGTCACATAGGCATATTATCATACCTTATTTTATTATTAATTAAGTGATCAGCTCAATAAGTCATGAAATATTATACCTGTTTTTAGCTGATACTATGTATAGTAATACTAATGTATGTGTTTAGTAACTTGTTATATAATCATTTCAGATGTATTATCACCTACGATATCTTCATCAGTGACTGCTACATCAGCTACTCTGTCCTTCTCTCAACCTACCAATAGTTTATCAGTAGATATGTACACAGTCACATTGACTAGTACTACTTGTAATGGAGTCCCTACTAGAACAGGATCTACTACCAGTAACTCAGTAACTATTGGTAGTCTGGAGGCTGGTATTCAATACTCTGTTGTAGTTACTGGTAGAAATAATATACACAATTTAACTAGCACTAGAACTACCACTTTGACTACCACAGAGACGGGTAAGCACTGAAAATATTTTATTGAGTTCTGGATTATTTCACAGCTCCTACTGATAGTTCTGGATTACCTTCTGCTACTCTAATAATGTCCACAAACATTACCCTCACATGGACAGAGATAGATTGTTTAGACAGAAATGGAGTCATCACTAGTTACATAATTCAGTATGGAGAAGGAACTAATAGAAACATATTAATCAATACACAGTCTAATGCTACCACTCATCTAATTACTGGCCTCAAGCCCTTCACTCAGTACACCTTCATTGTAGCTGGAGTCAACAGTGTCAATACTGGACCTTTTTCTGATGCTATTGAAATTAAGACTGCTGAATGTGGTAAGAATTTTGTTGAAGACTAAACTTTAAAGACACTTCTAAAATTGAGCATTTAATAAAATAATATTATGTAGATGAATAATGCCATAACTATTTATATAGCTTTGACTATTTCAGGAAGTTTAGTTAATGCAAGTAAATAAATAATAGCTCATTATTTTATTTAATTGGCAAAAATTATGTATGCCAACCTTGTATTTAAGAATTGCTGCTAATATGTTACTTCATGGAGAAATTGATACTCATTAAATGGCAATTTGATAATAGCCATTGCATTTTTTTTAACTATTACAGCTCCTACTGGTAGTCCTGGAGTACCTACTGCTAGTATGACAATGTCTACTAGTATTACTCTCACATGGACAGAGATAGATGTTGCAGAGAGAAATGGAGTCATCACTAGTTATATAATTCAGTATAGAGAAGGAGTTAATAGAAACATAACAATCAATACACAGTCTAAATCTACCACTCATCTAATTACTGGCCTCAAGCCCTTCACTCAGTACACCTTCACTGTAGCTGGAGTCAACAGTGTCAATACTGGACCTTTCTCTAATATAACTATTGTTGTTACAGCAAGAGAAGGTGAATATAATAAGTATACAAATTACACGCAACATTGTAAATTTTGAGTAAATTATGTGAAGTTTTAAAAAGCTATCACAATGATTTGTGAAGCTTTTTACATTGATATTAAATTTAAATGTTTCAACAAGACTACAAATGTTTTTAATAATACTGAGAATACCATTTAGATTGAACTCTTTGTATTATAATAATTGTAGCAAGAGCACTAAATGTCACAGTAACAATTATCAGTTCAACTTCGGTTCGAGTGTCTTGGACCATCACTGAACTTGTTGGAGTATCTAATTTTATAGTTTCTTATAGAGAGATAGATAAAAATGAAGAAATGATGGTAACTGCTCCTTCTTCTGTTTCTTCAGTTATAATTTCATTAGTGACTGACAAACAATACATTATAGAAGTATCCGCTATATCATTAATAAATGGAATATCAGTATTAGAAAAAAGGACTAGTTATGGCCCACTAGTTTTATCTACTGTATATAGGAATAGCATCCAACAACAAGAAACTACAAGTAAGTTTGCTGATTAAATCGAAAACCCCATGCTGTTGTAATGAGATAAATTTGTCAGCTAAGTTGTAAAAAATAGCCAAATATTAAAATATTTTAATTGTAATTGAAATGCTGTAAATGTTTTTGCTGATTTTGCAATGACAATTATCATTACGCTAAAGAGAATTCATTATAGTTTTTTTCCTATTCATTTATTTTGTTAATATCTCAATTGGTTAGCAAGCAAAGCTAGCAAGACTACATTGGTATGGACTATTTGAAAATTGGCTATATTATGTTGTATTATATTAATCGTTTGATACAGGAGAATATCATGAGTTAGTTGACTTAATACTTATATAACTGCTGCAGGCATGCATGTATATATGGCCAATCAGACAAGTACTATTCTGCAGTATCTAATGAAAATAAAATAATACCATTGTAACAGTACTGTAATACTGCAATAAACACTTGTATTACCTTGGTGAGGTAATAACCCAACGTGATACCTCTGACACAAGTGATATGGGAAAATATTACTTTAATGCATTTTTGTGTAGTAACCAGTATTAGGCTCTCTTTAGTACATTATTATAATGTATTACAAAATTTTGTCAGTGTGGGCCGACTCTGGGGCGGTTGTCACTTTGGCCTCTCTTCCGACTCGCACCTGATGACAGCAATTATTTGCTGCCACCAGAGTCTCAAGGGTTTCTTAGCTACTCCTTGGCTAGCCACGACCCTACCCGCAGGTTGGATACTAGGAATAGGTTAAATTGTCCTTAATCAAAAACAGAACACACAACGTATTGAGTGACGTGAACTACAAAACTGAGACTGAAGCACATGGCACACAACATCTGATTTATATAAAAAACACAAACTCCACCTACAACTCCCACAAAATGCTGCAAAGCACACACACAAACACAGACTATCGTGTTACACTTTCGCAGAAACTACACATGACTTCCATTAACAAATGGACATAAACGTCATTGAAACTTTTACCAACAATTGTATTTATATTCAATACTTATTAATACTATTTTATACAGATCAATTTGGAATACCGGGGCTGTTTGTCCTAGTTAGGCACCTTGCAACAGTGTTACAGTTGTAGAGTTGACAGAATTCTGGTAGCAGTGACTTGTCTACATCTCCATCCCACAACTTATGGTTACATGGCATACTTGTATGCATGTCTACCTCAAACTAGATGATGAATAGAATCAAGAGCATTAGCTTCAGGCAATCTAAATGATACAGATCAAATTTTTTTATCAGATTAATTTAGCTAACTTGTTGTTTGAATGTGCACAATTGTTCTCTTGTCATTTGTGCAGAAACACATCACCAGTGTTAAATATGTCAAGATTGAATAATGGAGTAGTAGTTAAAAGTTAGCTGATTGGCTAGTCTGCTATAAGAATATGTCTTTGTTAAACTGAGAATAATATTAGTCATAATATTTACTGATTTTTTTAAATATTTTGTGATCCAGAAGTATTTGATTTAACTGTTAGCTGATCAAACTTTTGGTATATTTGGTAACTGCAACCTACCTGCTTTGATCCCGCCATGGGGTTAATTTAAATCAACTGCTATCTTATTACATTATGATTTACATGTTATTAATAACTATAATTGATTGCTCATGTAGCACAATTCTTCAAGATAGAATCTATTTGTATGATAGACATTAGTTCCATATAATTTGTATTTCACTAGTCATATCAATATTTACAAAATACTCAAACGTTTCAACCATTTTACACTGTTCATCATCAGTATGTGGATGATGACCAGTGTAAAATGGTTGAAGTTTGTTTATTTTATTAATATTTTATGACTAGTGAATAAAAAGTATATTGAACTTGTCCAGGCCCAGCCCTGAACGAGAAGTATTCACCACTTATTTACCGAACTTTTCAACTCATTCACGTATGCACACATTCACGTACTTTTTGTTCGTGCGTCAACCCAGTTACTTCAGTTACCCGTCCGTTGTTATAAACATTCATTCACGCACATTTAAAAGTTAGTTGTCAATAGTATCGAACAGTACAGAGCTGTTTTAGATAGCTACCTAGACAATTCTATTTGTTGGCTAGCTAGGCTAGGCTAATTAACTACTTAGTGTTCCCGTGGCACTATAACTACGGGTGGTCCTTCACTAGTACTTCTAGATCATCAGGTGAACGGAGTTACGCCCGCTCATCATTTTTGGTCCTTCGAGCCGGATACTGACACTGAAGATTCGCCTACCGGTGGCTCGATTATCGAAGGAATTCACTACCTACTTCTTCAACTACATTCAACTACAATCAACTTCTTCAACTACAATCTACTTCTTCAACTACAATCTACTACTTCAACTACTGTCTACCTTCATATTCAATAACTATACCTACACTAGCCGACTATGCCTCTTAACACTTTAGAGGACGAACTCAGTCGTATCAACAAACTTACTAACCCAGCGTTCGTCAATCGTAAACGGGCCGCTTACAAGGGTCATCTTGTAAAATTTACTTCTCAAGTTGATTCTCTCATTCTTCCGACCGCTGAAACCCTCAAACACAACGAAATCCATAAGAAGTTAACTGAGATCAACAGGACGTATAGTTTATTCGACGCATCACAGGAACGGTATTTAGAGCTCAACGCTACTAGCGAGGATTTCAATTTTGATGCTGAACAGGACGCGGGAGAAGGAATTCGCGAGGAATTTCAGCTGTTAATTAATCGCCTCGATCTTGCACTTGATAGACAAAAGACTTGTTACAGGGGTACTACTAGCTTCAAATGCTGGTGGATCAAGCAGACCCTATTACCGGACTATTATTCAATTCATATCAGGATATTAAAAGACGTTCATTGGATTTTCGGAACGAGGTTCAACGACTGGATGTTTCAGATGCTGACCTGGATGAATTCGTCTCCAACATTGAACGATCTGTCAAAGATCTGTTTACCAGGGTTAGCCGGGATCCCACGCCTTCAACTACTACACCGTTAACCATTATTGAAGCTAAACCCAAGTCCCGCATCGATCGCGTGAAGCTTGAACTACCGCATTTTAATCGTGAAGCGATGAAGTGGCCAGCTTTTGAAGATGCATTTTCAAAAATGGTCATGAAGGATGACTCCTTTTCCCCGGAGGACAAGGCCCTCTTACTTCTAAAATCAGTCACCACAACCGAAACTAAGCGTTTGGTTGAAGCTCAGATCAACGCTAAGAACTACGACGGCGTCTTCGATACACTCAAGGCAAGGTTTGGTATTCCCAAGTCCATTTATCGGGAGCACTTTCTTGCTGCTAGCAGGAAATATACTATTGGTCTCAATAAAAGAGATTTATTAAATGCTGTGGACACCTGGGAAGTTCTACGCTTGGGTCTTCAAAATCATTCCTCTGATCCTTTTGAAAACTTGCTCGGTAGTCTATTGGAGAGCCATTTAGATCAAGAATTATCCCAGAAGTGGACCGACTATTCATCAGCAACAAAGTCTCCACCTACTGTCAAGGAAATCCTGGCATTCTTCCTTGACAAAGCTCAAACTTCAATTCCTGCTGAACCCAGTCGCAAATCTCAATCTACGGATCATCCTTCGTCATCCAAGTCAAAGAAGGTCAACGTTGCCAAAGTCAACCCACAGTGTCAAACGTCTACAAACTCTTCATCTGCTCCAAATACTCATTCGAGATCCTCTCATGTCTGTCCTGCTTGTGGAAAAGGTTGTAGCAGCTCACTGAACTGGTGCGAAACCTTCAAGACCTGGGACTTATCACGGCGTTCACAGTTAGTGCATGCACACAAGAGATGTCTTAACTGCTTGAGTCCTGGCCACAAACGGGAGGATTGCCGCTCACGCAAGAATTGTTTTACTTGTGGACAGCGCCATAACACGCTACTTCACGAGGAAACTCAAACTACTCCTCAAAATCAATTGCAACCTTCGTCCGCCATTCCAAATACGGCCGCTACTCCCGTACAACCATCCACTAATTCTAATCGATGTGCTCGAGCAGGTCAATCTCCCACTACTCTATACACCACAGCAATCGCTAATGCTTCGTTTGGAGACCGGACTCAACAGATCAGAGTTTTCTTTGATTCTGGATCTGGAATTACTTTAGTCACAGAAGACCTGGTGTCTCGATTACAAGCTTTTCGTGAACGTTACAATTTGTCTTTTTCAGGGGTTACTGGTAATGGTCATTGCAAGCACACAAGGTCTGGTTAAAATTCTCTTCTATTTACGAAGACGTACCTGAGTATTACCATATTGAATGCCATGTTGTTCCTCGAATAGACCCAGTCGAATCACCTCACAACAAGAACTACATTCTTTCAGACCCTAATGTCACTAAGTGCCAGCCTCTATCAGATCCGACACTGTGAGGTTCCGTAGACATGCTTGTCAGTCAAGACGACTACGTTCGCCTTCAGGTCGGAGGGCTTGCCTATGCAATGAACCACCAGGTGATGATGATGTACACCAAATTTGGTTGGGTCTTAGGAGGATCAGCTCCAGGAGACTCTCAGGATAATAGAGTTTATCGCATCGCACTTCATGATGATCCAAGCGAATTGGATCTACAACTACTGTGGGAGCTTGAAAAGGTACCCTCCTCTGAGTCAAACTACTCCACTGCTGAACAGCAAGCCTTAGATAATTTTCAAGACTCGCACCGCATCCTACCTAGTGGAAGATTCTCAGTCTCACTTCCACGCAAGGAGTCTGCTCCTGTCCTCGGGGAGAGTCGCTCTACAGCTATCAAGCGTTTCTTGATGAACGAGAAAGCGTTGGAGCGAAAAAACCAATTTTCTGCCTTCACAGATGTATTAAAGGAATACCTTACTCTGGGACACGCTGAACCTGTGCCTCTAGATGAACTTCATTTACCTGCTTCAGCTACATTTTATCTACCGGTGCATGGCGTCGCCAAGGAAAGTTCGACAACTACCAAACTAAGGGCCGTATTCGACGCCTCGGCCAAGTCAAAATCTGGATGTTCTTTGAATGATCAACTCCTGAGTGGACCTAACTTGTACCCATTGTTGTCGTCAGTGTTACTTCGTTATCGTCTTCATCAAGTTGCTTTTACCGCTGACATCTCCAAAATGTTTCGGGAGATAGCTCTCAATGAGGAAGAATGGAACTTTCACCGGTTCCTGATGCGTAATGATAATGGTCACCTTCAGGACTTCAGGATGAATCGTCTTACGTTTGGTGTTAAAAGTTCACCTTTTTTGGCGACACAAGTTTTGAGACAACTTGCTAGTGATTATCAGACGCAGTACCCAGACGCAGCACGAACAATCCTTGAAGATTTTTACGTGGATGATTGTATCTCAGGCGCATCCACCGTCGAAGAGGCTACCAAAACTAAGGAGCAGCTTCTACAACTACTCTCTTCAGCAGGAATGCTCCTTCGAAAATGGAGAAGCAATTCACCTCAATTTCTACAAACGGTTCCAACTGAACTGCAAGAGACGGCTGGTTTAAAGATTGCTGACCCATCAGCTTCTGCTAAAGCTCTTGGAATCTGTTGGGATGTTTCATCTGATAACTTTTACGTCTCTACACCAACTTTTAACTCAGTTGATCGTCCAACAAAACGAATTGTTGCTTCATCTGCAGCACGTGTTTTTGACGTTCTGGGTTTTTATTCTCCGTCTGTCCTACCGGTCAAGATTATTCTGCAGCAGCTATGGAAGTTGGGTTGCAACTGGGACGACTCTATTCCAGACAACCTTGCTGATAAATGGAAGGAGTGGTCAACTCAAATCGAACGTTTGTCTTCGCATCCTATTCCCCGACTGCTATTCGATGTTGGTCAAGAGATTCGTTCTGTTCAACTGCATGGGTTTTCTGACGCCTCCAACCTGGCGTATGGCGCCGTAGTCTACCTGCGTGTGTTGTACGAAGACCTACACGTCTCAGTTACTCTAGTCTTTTCGAAAGCTCGTGTTGCTCTTCTGAAAAAACAGACAATTCCAAGATTAGAGCTTTGTGCCGCCCATTTGCTCGCAAAGATATTATCCACCACGGCTGATGTTTTGAGAGTGTCACCAGACAACGTCTACGCCTGGGTGGATTCGATGATTGCTTTGTGCTGGATACGCAAGAGTTCTTCAACACTTAAGACGTTTGTAGCCAACCGGGTTTCTAACATTCAAGCTCTTCTCCTGCCAGAGCAATGGCGCTATGTACCTACAACTGACAACCCTGCTGACTTAGCCAGTCGTGGTGTCTTACCTGATATCTTGATCTCCTCTTCACTCTGGTGGCAAGGACCTGAATGGTTACATGAAACTCAAGAATATTGGCCTGCTTTACCTATTGGATTACTGCCTAAGAATCTTCCTGATTTGAAACCTATTCCAGTAGCTACTCCGTCTTTGTCCGACTCTAGATCCACTATTTTCTCGGTACTCTTCGTTCCACCGTTTGTGCAGAGTGCTGGGCTGGTGTTTCAGATTTATCAACAAAGCAAGAAGATTGTCCTCTTCCAAATCACTTCCTCTATTTCTAACAACTACCGAACTCATGACTATAAAAACCAAACTACTTCGTCTTTCTCAAGAGGAAACTCACTTGGAGTATATCGACCTGATTAGTCAAGGAAAATCAATTCCTCCCTCTTCTTCACTCAGCAAGTTTGACTTCAATATCGGAGAAGAGAGTCTACTACGGGTCTCTGGAAGAGTGAGAGACACACTTCAACCGACTACTCCAAAATCGTACATACTTCTCAGCACTAAATCATCTATTGCTCGTTTGCTACTGACTACTCTACATCAGGACCTATCTCATGCTGGACCTTCCGTTATGTTGTCTGTCATTGCAGTGACATATCACATTGTTAACGTTAAGCAATTCGTGAAAGGTCTCTGTCGGTCCTGTGTTACTTGCCAAAAGGCTCAAGCTCAAACTCAACAACAACGTATGGGTATGCTTCCCCTTATTCGAACTACTCCTGCTCCTCCATTTGATCACATTGGATTGGACTACGCTGGTCCTGTTTATCTACGCCAGGGTTCTGCACGACGTCCTGTTAAAGTGAAGGCATACATATGTCTGTTTGTGTGCATGGTCACTAGAGCTATACACTTGGAGTTATGTACAGATCTCTCTACGGAGTCATTCATGGCAGCACTGTCTCGGTTCATTGGACGAAGAGGTATTCCAGAGAGTGTTAGCTCAGACAATGGGACCACATTTCAAGGAGCTGCTCGAGATTTGAAGGATCTCTACAAGTTCCTGGATGATAAGAAAACTCAGGGTGCTATCTCTGAATATTGTGCAAAAAACCAAATCCGTTGGAGTTTTTCACCTCCTCGTGCTCTGCATTTTGGAGGGTTGTGGGAAGCTGGAGTTCGTATAATGAAGGCCCAACTTCGTAAAGTTCTTCCACCTCATCTACTCACCTACGAACAACTTTCTACTATTCTGATTGATGTGGAGGCGATTCTCAACAGTCGGCCCATACTGCCTATAGATAGTACAGATCCTGATGGTCCCAATGCTCTCACGGCAGGCCACTTTATCATTCAACGCCCTTTGAAATCTCTTCCAACAGCCACAGATTCCAAGAGAAACATTGGCAGTCTGCGCCGATGGAATTTGGTGAAGCGGATCTCAGCAGATATCTGGTCCTGCTGGCTGTCTAGATTTTGCAATCTGTTCAGTCTCGATCAAAGTGGAGCGGTGTGAAACGGAATTTTGATCCTGGAGACATTGTTCTTTTAAAAGATGAGGCTCTACATACTCGCTCATGGCCATTGGGAAAAATAGTACAAGTATATCCAGGAAGTGACGGACTGGTTCGTGTAGTTGACTTACTTCTCAACGGGAAAAAAAATAAAAGAGCAACTAATCGTTTGGTGCTTCTTGTCCCTAATGAATCTGTTGCCTCGCCCCGGGAGGATGTCCAGGCCCAGCCCTGAACGAGAAGTATTCACCACTTATTTACCGAACTTTTCAACTCATTCATGTATGCACACATTCACGTACTTTTTGTTCGTGCGTCAACCCAGTTACTTCAGTTACCCGTCCGTTGTTATAAACATTCATTCACGCACATTTAAAAGTTAGTTGTCAATAGTATCGAACAGTACAGAGCTGTTTTAGATAGCTACCTAGACAATTCTATTTGTTGGCTAGCTAGGCTAGGCTAATTAACTACTTAGTGTTCCCGTGGCACTATAACTACGGGTGGTCCTTTACTCAAACGTTTCAACCATTATTTTTACACTGTTCATCATCAGTATGTGGATGATCATCCACACACTGATGATGACCAGTGTAAAATGGTTGAAGTTTGTTTATTTTATTAATATTTTATGACTAGTGAATAAAAAGTATATTGAACTAGTTATTAGAAACATAACTTTAAAGTGTTAATTATATATTCAGGTATTGCTATTACCATAGTATTAACTATGGTCGTTACTATGGTATTCTGCATTATACTTGTAACAATTGGATTTGGAATATATTATTGGAAAAAAAGAATTACTAATAAAAAGTAAGTGATCATATGATTTTACTATAATAACAAAAACAGCATGAACACTTATAATATTCCAATATACTTTATTATTATAATGTTGGTTTTGTTTGTCTTATTATATATAAAAAACGCATGTAAACTGTCAAGCATACTCAATAATTTTATCACACCTAATCAATTTTACTGCAAATTGATTAAATGTTTCTCAAGTCTTTAATTTATTACTTTGCTTATTAATTATATTCTCTCAGAAACTAAAGTTAAATAGCTTCATATTTAAGTTATGTAGATTATGGAATAATCTCCATAACTTAACTCCATAACTCTATAATAAGGAGATTATGTTGTATCAACACAATAGATAAACTAGATCTCTGCTGAGCTCTAAACTGACACACTATAGTGTTCTTGGACAGAGAGTAGCCAGAGCTTACATTGTTAATTATATTGAAATTTAAATCAAATGAGCCTGTATACAATTAATGAAGAAAATAATGCATATTTTGTACTGGTTTATGTTTATTTAGTAACAGCTACATGATAACTACATACTTTACTTATTTGCTTCTGAACAACTAGAATGTGGTGGATGCAGTTGTTTAATAATAGATATTAAAGTATTAATGATAGTGAATGTAAAAGAACTACATAGTATTAGTTAAGTGTTCCCTTATTCTGTCCCTGTAGGTCAGCATGGAATATGATAATGTATATAGCTATGTTGCTTGTTGGCGAGCAAGTGAAACGAGCGAGACAGAATTCGGAGTGGACAATTGAAAATTGGGTATATGTTTGATACATATAAGTGAGTGATCATGCCCGATTAGATGCATAAAACTACAATATTGTTATAATATGATGCATTTACATGAAGAAGCTACTATTTCTATAATTCATGATAATGATAGTAGATTTTATATATTATATTATAGAAGTTGACCATTAATTATAGCAAATAAATGCAACAGAATATATTTTTTACCTCAATTTCCTGAGTACTGGTAACTTCTGTACTCAATTTAAGCTATTCTGACTACTTCAATTACCATTAACTCTTGAACATGCAAGCTCTCAGCTACAAAAAGGCCAGCTTAATTTTTGTTAACATATTTGGAATTATGTACCTACTTTAGCATCCCGTTAATATTGGTAGCTAGTAAACAATTCTGACTACCAGTGGCTCTTGACAACAACAAGTGATACTTAGCAGCACCCCCCCCCCCCCCCCCAATAAAAAATGGCACAGTTTTGAAATTATGTCTGGTAAAGGGTTTCAATGTCACAGTAACCAGTCGCTGCAACTTTTTGTGACTTGAAAATCAAGCATTTCATAGGAATTATCTTACAATTAGGATCCTAAAGTTAAAGTAGGGGGACAGTAGGAGGCACTGGCCCCCCAGTATTTTTATATTTCTACTTTGTTACATAGCACTTAGCTTTAATTTATAGTTCTAGTCATGACAAAAAGGGACTGATAATCATTAAATTAAGCTTCAAACAGCCAAAGCTCTCCTAATATAATATTCCTATTTTCTATAGATACTTAGTGGTGAAAAGCTAGGTTAAAATCAGACCCTGTGGTGATATTTATACTCTATTTGAACCAAGCTGCTTTGTGGCAGCAGGTATAGCTTTTATATCTAGTACTTATTGCATGAGTCAGAGTGTATTATGGCTGAAATCAGTAGCAGGCTATATTTTCAGGAGCCAGAGGTAGTAAAATACAGCCTGAGAGTGAAATATCTTGCCTGACGAGTGTAATAAGTGGTTTTTTTCTATGCTAGTCACTACAATAGTTTGTAATAGGGTTGGTAACTCAAGGTGAAAGGTTGGCTGTAAATCTCTAAGGGCTCCCACACTCCCAGCTGATATTTTAGCAGCTGTCATAACCTGGTTGGATTGGCTTTAGTAAAGAAAGGTAGTTGTAAGTACACAGAAAACTCAAAAACAACGTAAGCTAGGCTAGTTGATATAACTACTGGGGTAATGAGATTCCAGCAATGCAGCTTGAGATAAAACCTTGTGATATCTTGAGCTATTGCATTGGTCAAGTACCTAAAAATAACCTAAATATGATATAAGCATAATATAGATTATGTATTATAAAAGCTTGCCTATGCTATACACAACTAACATTGAAGATTTTCTCACCCCCTCCCCATCCACCCAGGAATTTTTTCTAGATATGGCCCTGTTAACTGTGTGAGTGTTTAATGGGGGTATGTACCATCCATTCACATGTATATATAATTATATATATAATATATATATATATATATATATATATATATACTAGTGACGTCCTTGAGCAGAAATAGTGAGCAAACCTGCCAGGTTACATAAAACTACACTATGGTTATATGGTTTTATTTCACTTCTACTTAAATGACAAAATAGTATGTAGCAGTTGATTATTAATTGAACAATTACAGAAACATTTTAGTACCTTTAAATTGTAAATTCTCTACTATCTTAATGCTTAGTCATTCTGACTGTCTCACTTACCAGTAGAGTAAAACCTCCGAACAACAACCGGTCTTGGGGACAGATCGTTTGACCTTTGTTGAGAGAGTTGCCTCTCTTCGGGGGTTCCTAGAGTATTATGCTAAGCACCAATGAATGGTTTATTGAGGTGAAAAATAGTCAAAATAATGATCTCTATGTGTTAGTGATTTACTTTGCATAGCTGCTACGGAGTCAAATATTGACCCGACTTCAAAAGACACCGCCAATTGACCTTTTCTTTCCAGAAAAAGCTGCACCTCTTCCAGTGAAGCAATGGCTTCTTTGAATGTTTTAATTGCTGGTTCTGGTTGATCGGAATATTTACCACCTTCTTCATCATCTTCTTCATCATTTTCTTCATCGTCATCTTGTTGTGAATTGTTTGCAGGTTCCTGGAGGTGTAGCATAAATGATTCATCCAATGAGTTGTCATCCATTTCAATGCAAACAGGGATTTCATCATCACCATTAGCATACTCCTGAACAGAGTATGCATCTGGCAACATGACTTGTTGAATCACCTCTTGTAGATTGGTGTCTTCATTCAGGTCTTGAAATGGATCATCTTCTACTTCACATGTCACAACATCGGACATGTCATCATTCAGAATGCCTGCTCTACGAAAGCATTTTTGTATTGTGCTTGCTTTCACTTTCTCCCATACCTGTGCTACCCATCTGATGGCCACCAAAATGTTGACAGATTTGGCCATTTCTGATGCACTATTGTACTCATCAATCGTGATTTCAATAGCAATGTGCGATAGTGAACTTTGAAATTCTTTATGATACCCAAATCTATTGGTTGCAACTTCGAAGTAGTGTTTGCAGGCAAAAAACAAATGGTTATGCTCTCAAACATGGTCTCTAGGTGAGGAGGATGACAACCAGCGTTATCCATTAAAAGTAATATGCGTCAATTAGTATGCCAGAAGTATTCGATAAACTAAACATTCAAAATCATTGTTTTACATTATGTTTATCAGAATCAAGCAAATTATAGAATAATATTATTTCAGTTTTTTTGCTAGTTCAGTTAAGCCACAATGAACAATAAGAATTTCAGGCCTATACTAAAAAGCTGATTGTAAAGTGAAAAACAAAACATTTAATTAAAGTTGTGAATGTGTTGACAGTAGTATTTATTAGAAAATTATGGCCTTCAGGACAGTAGTTTATTGCTGTAGCTATAGTTGAAGTTTTTTTTAATTTCAATTAAAATTCTTAAGACTTGATTGACACAGGCTATTTTCCTATTGTCCTAACACTTTAATACTGACAGTTAATTCATAATGCACTGATATTTCATACAAAGTACAGTTCCCTTATACTCATTCTGGTTTTTACCATGTTCTGTTGTTTAACACACAATGAATTGTTACTTCAAAAAACAATATACTGAGGTTATCATCAACGAAAAGCCCCACTCCAAAAACTAATGCAAATATTATAATATATTAGCAGAATATGCATCTATCTGTAGGTAACACACAAACACCCTGTTAATAATGTTGATTCACTATCTCAAATGACATCACCATTATATACCTGTTTTTGAAAAAAAAACTTCATAGTGTAGTATTTAGTATATCACTCAAACTAAAAGTTGTGTTTGCTGTGTGCATTTAAGTAATCAAAACATCATCAGAATTATTCTTTCAGTTAAAGATTACATAACAGAAAAATCATAGAAAAACTTGTTTACTTTGTTTTGTGTTTCAGGATCAAAGAAATACCAAAGTTACAAGTTGTTTACAGCCAGTTTCAAGTCTGGCACTATTTCACTTCAAACTGTCTTAATTAGTGCATAAAAAAATCATGTAAGTGGTTTTATATATATTTTTTTATCATGTATGGCTACTATAATTGTCATGATTATATAAAAGTGATATTAATCTCTGCAACAATAAATAACTCTCCATTTTTATTGACCTGCTACTCTACAACTCAGATTATCTATTTAACTTTCTAGAAAACTTTGATCTCGTCCTGATATAGCTATTTTGAGGGATTTTGTGTCGATCAACCATATAATATACGCATATGCGCAACAATACAAAGTTACCGCAACAATACAAAGTTAGGCTATTGGCGCACGTGCACAACGGGAATAAACTAGGTGCGCTCGAATAGCGCAAATGCATGGCGAGCGAGCAGACTCTTTTTACAGAAAAATAGGACAGAAATTACATCTAACTGTAGCGCACAGTGTAACCCTTTCCATTCTCAGTTAGCATCAGATAATCTAAAGTCTCTGATCCCAGACTACGGAAGTGGACCCATGCATTGTAGCCCTCTTCTCTGGTTTAGCAGCTAGTCTACCAACCTTCATGCTAGGTGTGGTCACAAATAATATTTTTACAGAAAAAAAGGAATGGATTCAGTGAATATTAGAGCCTGGTGGCTGTTTGATCATTTCATGAAAATATGGCTAAACTTCTCTTATTCTAGCTATTGCGATCAGCTAACTGTGGTGATGAATGAGAATTAAGTTGTATGAGAGCATTAGTTATGGCACCTAAAATAGCATATGAGAGTATAATATTGTAATATACTTTAATGTCTGACTCATTTAGCATCAATGCTGTGGTTGGATTGGGATGATCACACACCAATAGCCATTTGATGGTTAAGAAACTAAAAGGAGTTTTATAGAGTGAACTAGAATTACTAACTTAGAAATTACATAATAAACATAATAAATAGTTGTCTAGTCTTTAGGCTCGCTCGCCATTTGTGCTCAAGCACACCACTAGTTTATCTGTTTATGGGGTACGTGAGACATCTGTTTACGCCCGCGCTTTTAATTACGTAAGTTAGGTAAAGCGTTCACAGTTCCAGTATTTTTCAATTAACGAGCTCTGAGAATCCTTAGTGGCGGTGGTAAGTCAATGCGCTCTTTGTCATGGCTATAAGGCATGCGCAACAGTATTTACTTGAAAATACATTGTCCACTAGACTACTGCGAAGGTAAGTCTGTGTAGGTGCATGTCCAGTTGTGTCAAAGCATTGTGTGTTACAACCACTACTTAGCTAAAGAATATCACAAAGAAAACTTTTAAATAACGTGTATTGTTTTGTTGTTGTTGTTTTCCTTCCAAGCAGTTGCAGAGAGTTGTTACTATGGCACCGAAATCCCTTTACCCTGTATGCTAAATTAAAAAACTGGACCTTATTTTCAGTAGCTTCAGTGTTAGAAGTCAAAATCATTCATATAAAAATAGTATAGTCTTTAGGCTCGCTCGCCATTTGTGCTCAAGCACACCACTAGTATTATATATATGTATGTATGGATGGTACGTATGCCACTTAAACGCGCGCGCCGGTTCACTTTTTTTCTCCAAAAAACATGGCTTTTTATGCTTGACCCCAGTTTATTCTGAAACTACAGCATTAAGCAAGCCTTACACTTTAGACTTAAGCTCAGAAGTAAGAGAAAATTCCTGCGAAAACGCTTGCTTTTCAAGAAACAAAAAGTTGATTCGACCGGTTACTATGGCATTGGAGACCCTTTTCCAGACTTAATTTAAAAACTTTGCCGTTTTATGGGGGGATACGGAGTGCCGATTGTTGGTTGTCAAGAGCCATTGGTAGTCAAAATGCCGTAGTAGTATTAATTCTAAGGAGGCTAATACTACTTCTCGGGGGAAGCTGAGGTAAGTACGCAATTCCATATTTTGTTAGCTAAATATGCAAAATTTACTCTGGTCTTTATTTTTTGTAGCTAAGTAATTCAGATAGTCAAAGTAACTTCAATTTGATACTACAGAAGTTATCAATACTCAGGAAATTGAGGGAAGTAGTAATTCCATATTTGTTGGCTAAAATTACAAATAATAACATTGGTTTATTTTTTTTATCATAGCTGAGGGCAAGTGGAACATTTTTTAAATAAAAGTGATTTGCTTGTTACAGTGTGGATTATCAGAGGTACACTGCAGAGCTTGTTCAAGAGTTACTGGTTATTGAGATTATCAGAATGGCAGATGTTTGATACTACATAAGTTAACAAATCAGGTAGGAGAGTGATTTTGTATTTGTTTGCTGAATTAAAAGGTCATAACTGCTATTATAGTGTTTGCATGAACTAACCTAAAACATAGTAACAATACTTATTTTTATGTTACCTAACTATCAGGCTCGTTCGCCATTTGTGCTCAAGCACACTAGTTTATATATATGTTTGGACGTATGTATGTCATTTTGTACTTTGCCCCTCCGTATTTTTGTGTTCGCTCCGCGTTCGACCCCGTCCGAAAATAAATATTAAAATTACTTCTTTTTCAATTCAAACAGTTGCGGGGAGCGGTTACTATGGCATTGAATCCCTTTTACCGCATACGTAATTTAAAAACTCGACTTTATTTTAGTAGCTTGAGTGTTAGTTGTTAAAATCAATCATTTAACAATAGTGTAGTTTAAGGCTCGCTCGCCATTTGTGCTCAAGCACACCACTAGTGTATATTTTCTGTCTCTTTGCTACGCAATGAGCCGCGATAGGCGTTGCGCGCGCTAATAATGATTTCCGGTACATTCCGCGGAATGCACACCACTATAATGAGGGGGTATATAAAGCTTTGAGCGTGCTGGTGTCTCTCTGGGAGAGTGCACGGTTAGTCAAATTGGAGGTGTGCTAGCGTGTTTGTACTTAGCTAGTAATGTCTGCATCTCTTTCTCTACAAGGGGTAGCACTAATTGCCATGTTTGGGGCAGGTAAGGATCTGTGTGTGTGCTAGGTGAATAACTGCGCTAGTTGGATACGTCGATTTTATCATTTTCTATTGTATTTAGTCCTATCTCAGACATGCTTGAATCAGTGGAGTGCGGTCCCATCCAATGGATTCAGGAATACAATGACACAGATGCCTGGAAATGACTGCAACATTTTAAGTGGAGACATTACTGTACAAAGTACATGCACTGTTAAAGCTGTATCAAATGTAACTGTTCAATGGTATTATACTCCAAACAAAGCAGATGCTGGAATTAATGGTACTCTCTTACCATTCACAAATCATGGAAGAGTATTAGTCAGTTCAGTGTGTCATCCCGTAGGAGTGAATCGATGTTCTGGTGAGCTGACTATCAAGGATGTGAGCGAAGAAGATGTAGGTTATTATTGGTGTACAGTGGATGTAAGAACTACTGGTTTTGTGTCGCACCTAAGCACAGTTCTATATCTATCAGGATGTAGCATGCTCAGTAATTGTGAGACATTGTCAAACTATCTTACCAACAGACGTCCTAATTTTGGGTGTGCGGTAGAACAGACGTCAGAAGAAAATAGAAATATTACAATTGTTAATTTTTATGATAACTGTACATCTGACCCGATTGAAGAAGAGCCGCCACAATTCACGAAGACTGAAACTCTTTCATTATCATCCACTATGGTCACTGTAGCTGCACCCAGTGACTCAACTTCTAGAACCAATACCACAGCCAGCGCTAATACCGGGACCAGGAGTACCGTAGGAAGCGGTGAAAGTAACATGGAACTACCCCTCGCTATCGTCTGGCCGATCGTTGGAAGTGGGATTGGTTTGATGCTGTTTGTGGTGGCCATTCTACAAGCTCTTATTCTCATTGTTCAGTGCAGAAGGAAGAGAGGGAAAGGTGAGGAGACATCACCACACCTAGTACATGCAAATATCTGTAGCACTTATAATGATAATAAAATGGCAACCACTATAAACACAGGTGGAGGAACTGGGGGAAGGGGGGGGGGTGGGACACTGGGGCACGTGCCCCCCCCCCCCTCTAATATTTTGAACTTGTTTATAGTCAGAATTACTTAGCCGTTCTTAAATTACACTACAGCTGCATTTAGAGACTGAAAGAACAATTAGATATTTTGGACATTGAAAAAAAAATTGTCAGTGAATGATAGGAGTTGCTTAATTTAAGTTATATAAACAGCTCAACTTTGCATATGGACACACTCCCATAATTATATCTTGGTGTTTGTCATATTGTGCCCCCTCCCAATTAAGAAATTATTCCTACACCTGTGACGACATATGGTACTCATCAACTTGGTATATTATTGGGTATCATCAATCATCACAGGTGCTGGCTGATACACCAGGTTTTAGTGATGCCACGTTGAAATGCAAAGCGAGTTTTGTTTGCTTTATCAGGTGACAGGACTGAGGTGAATTTAAACTACACATTTGATAGTGTTTAACCAGACTATGTAGTATAGCTAATAGCCATAGTAGTTTGAATGCCCAACACATGTAACAGTGACATCTACCCACAGGAAAAAAAAAAGTCCTTTTGTTGTCAGTTGTTTTTGCTGCTGTAATAATTCACAAGAATTGTCCAAGTATGGAAGAATCCCATGTAAGTACAAAAGGGTATCTTTTGTGCTTGCTTAACAAGATCTTCTCTATTATCTTCACAGACTGATATCTTGTGTAGTAGTGACATATTGAGGCCTGGCACTGGTTCTAGCATAAGATGTGATTGTGACCCTGAATGGCCAGGATTATCAGACGGTCCTACTGGTTCTGCCTGTATATGTATAACTTATAGCATACTATTAGAAAGATGGCAGACACTTGTTGGAATAGTTGCATGATGTACGGTAAGATCCACTCAGCATTCTGGGAGACAGAGGGTGACAGTATTGATTCCATTTGTGTGTGTGTGTGTGTGTGCAAGCAATGTGGAGACCAGTGTGTATGTGTGTGCAAGCATGACTAATGTGTGTGTGTGTGTGTGTGTATATATATATGTGAGTGCGTTCATGCGTGTCAGTCAGTTCAAGTATTGTTTGATATTTCCAGTCAAGGGTGAAAACATGTGATACACAACAAAATGTATAGCAAAGCTTAACAGAAATAGTGCTATTATAGATCAATCTATTTCAAGCTCTCATTAATTAGCTTTTTTAGTATGCCCTTGTCATCATTTATGTATTCATTCATCTGTGTGCTTTGTCTGGTAGGTGAGATCACCCCTCACACCATAGTGAACCAGGGCTATGGAGTAGATATGGAATTGGAAAGGTAAGTCTGAAATGAAGTATCTTATGATGCTAGCTGTTTATTTTACAACAATCGTAGCCATTGCAATTGAAACTTACATACTCTAGTAGTATCTAATTGGTGAGCGAGCGTAGCAAACGAGATACTTACAGGGGTAACACAATTGAAAATCGGGGATGTTTGTTTATATGTTTGGATGTACGTATGTCATTTTGTACTTTGACCCTACGTATTTTTGTGTTCGCTCCGTGTTCAACCCCGTCCCAAACTTCACTAAACAGAATGCTCCGGTTTAGCGACCATTACCCGTATCACCTTAGAAATTGAATTGTGTACCGCTTTGAATTGTTTTGCGGGTGCAGTTAAAACTCAAAAACTTATGGGAGCTCAATTTCTATTCGAGTTAGTGACGGTGGTAAGTTAATATGCTATTTGTCACAGTTATAAGCCCTACTCAACAGCATTTACTTGAAAATTCATTGTCCATTAGACTAACCACGAAAGTAAGTCTTGCTTAGGTTTGTTCAGTTGTGTGAAAGTATTGTGCGTTACAACTACTATTAAGAATATCACAAAAAAACTTTAAATAACGTGATTTGATTTTGTTGCTTCTTTTTCAATTTAAACAGTTGTAGGATCGGTTACTATGGCGTTGAATCCCCTTTACCGCATACGTAATTTAAAAACTCGACTTATTTTAGTAGCTTGAGTGTTATCATTTAACAATAGTGTAGTTTAAGGCTCGCTCGCCATTTGTGTTTAAGCACACCACTAGTCTATGTTAATTTTTAGCCTTTGATTTGAATTCTAAAGTACACCTTCAGCAAATAGTCTGATTATGTGGAGATTATGTTGTATCAACACAACAGATAAACTAGATCTCTGCTGAGCACTGAACTGACACACTATAGTGTTCTTGGACAAAGAGTAGACAGAGTTTCAGTGCTAATTATATTGAAATTTAAAACAAATGAATGCAGTCATTTTGTACTCAGACATGCAAATGCATCTGGAACACAATTATCATTGAATTCACACAATTATATAAATAATTATATTGTATATAACAAATGAAAATCTATGAAATATAATACAACAGGTCTACCACAATGGAGATGAATAAATGTTCAGCATATGGACAAGTTACAGTTGGAGAGTCCACTTCTCACTTCTATGAAACTGTCAAACATGAAGAACAGCCTGTATACAATTAATGAAGAAAATAATGCATATTTTGTACTGGTTTATGTTTATTTAGTAACAGCTACATGATAACTACATACTTTACTTATGTGCTTCTGAACAACTAGAATGTGGTGGATACAGTTGTTTAATAATCAATTTTAAAGTATTAATGATAGCGAATGTAAAAGAGCTACTTACTTTTAGTTAAGTGTTCTCTTATTCTCTCCTTGTAGCTCAGAATGGTTGTTATGATGTATATAACTATGCTATTTGTTGGCAAGCAAGTGAAATGAGTGAGACAGTATTAGGAGTGGACAATTGAAAATTGGGTATATGTTTGATATATACAAGCGAGTGAGCATGCCCTGTTACATAAAACTACATTGTGTGGGGCTTGGCACAACGACAGTTAGTAGGCTGCCACCAGAGTCAATGTCAATGACGCCTTTCTAGCTACCCTTCCTGTTCCCGGACTACGTATAGTGGTTACAGGGGGTAAGCTATTAGGGACGTATCCCTACACAAAGACGACACGGATGAAACTTGCACAAAGACAAGACTGACAAAGACTGACTACTGACACGTGACACACACTGTAAACCAAAAGGTGTGTAGTTCACACCAAATTAAGCGTGAATCACTTGTAACAATAGTCACACCAAAATATGGTGTTATGCGCACACCTCATCGTTTGGGTGTGTAGTACACGCCAAATTCAGTGTGAATTCACACCATAACCAGTATGAACTCATACTTACATTAATACTGAATTATTTTAAGTTACATTGATTCTCACTGCTTTGCCAACCACGTTTTACTCATCAGTAAAACATTTGTAAACTAATGATTCACTTCAGTTTTACCTGTGTTGTACTGGACAGTAAATCTTAGTAGAACATGCAGTAAACTCTAAAACCGGAACACTTGTGCACGAATGTTTTACACATGTTTTACTACCTCTACACTGTCCAGTAAAACATGAGGTAAACTATAAGTATTCCAGTACACCATGAGGTAAAACATCCAGTATACTTCAAGTGTCACTCATGTTTTACCATACCTGTCCACCACTAGTAAACTCTAGCTCACTCAATAGTAAAACATACATAGCAGCACTGGTGTACTTGTGTTTTACTAGGTTTTACTACACTGTACAATCAGCATACTATACCATACTGTACCAGACAACGCCGCGCACCAATACACAAATTCTGGTTAGTAATAAAAAATATATTACATCAAAGGAAAACAGGTACACAAAAATTTGGATGATAGTTTGATATCAAAACAAATATGTCAAAAAGTCTTGTACTCATCATCATTCTTGATCATTGTAGCCAACCTCCATTACTGCTAGAAACATCAAAAAGCATACCCTGCAGCATAACAATAAAGTGGCAATAATTATTACTGAATTCAATTTGCATACTTCAAAATATACTGTAAGTAAATATTGCTGGAACATTAAGTGATAATCAAACAGTTAAAGACATTAATTTATGTAGAAAATGTGCTACATGTCTTTCCCTTCCCACTACATATAGGTGAAGTGTGAGAGGTGTACATGAGTGTATTGTGTGAGACATTTGTATTGAGTGCTACATGAGATGCATACTCAAGTACGTCACACTCTAATTATACTTTAACATCATATGCTACTATATCTAAATATTCATAGATTCTGATGGTCCCATACTCAAGCTCACCATTTGTGGATGAGATAGTACTGGTGAGTGACCTACTTAACTGTACCAGATCACATGTCAGGAATAAAGGTGGTTAATTCTATCTTATATTCTTTAAAAACCCTATCCCATATTGGCACAGATCACAAGTCTAGCAATGAACATGGTTCAAGTACCAACTGATGTGGATCACAAGCCTAGCAGCCAATGAAAGCCTCTGCGACATTATGAAACACAAAGGAACCTCAACCTACCGTCGTGTACATATTCACAAGACTACAAGACATCTGCCATACTCTCTACTTGAACACAAGTTCAATACTTCACCCATAAGCTTTATTGTACTCAAAACCTCCCTCCCTAAATTGTTCACCTTTTAACTTTGCTTTTTGCTTATGAAATTTTAAGAATATTTCAAGGGGGTAAAATAGCTTCAACGGGAGACGAGCATCCTCCTCCCAAATGATTCCCTGGCAAATGAACAGCCCATCAAAATATTTTTTGGTAACATCCCGTACACAAGTTAATTTGCAAGTGTTCCTAGCCTCGTAGCAGGAGTTCTAGAACTCGCCAGAGCTTACAGCTGCATCATAAGCTAGAGCTAACAGTTATTTATCTATTTCCATCATTAAAAAAAAAATTTCTTTTTAATTGACCCATAAGGTGAATTTTGCCGCATTTAGGCTAATTTTCCCAAAGCCGGTCACATTAAGTATTGGCATTGTTAATGACTCCTTACCAATCAGCAATACACAATATTTACTCCTTATCAACAATCAATACACTGCTGCACTATTTAAGTATTGCCATTGTGGATGATGCCTTACCAATCAGCAATACACAATATTTGCTCCTTATCAACAATCAATACACTGCTGCACTATTTAAGTATTGCCATTGTGGATGATGCCTTACCAATCAGCAATACACAATCTCCTCAACAATCAATACACTTTATCTTATAATGACTCCTTACCGGTTGTTCAATTGTACACCCATAATGTAGCTGCACTAACACCTTTGAGGACCCTTTACTAGTTCTTATGAAGCAGGCGATAAATAAAAGCTTGAGATACTTAAAAGGCGGGAAGGCCCCACAGGGTAGAATACATTGAACCCACTGACAATCAATCTACCACACCCTCACTCCTTATACTCCACCCACACTAGTATCTCACACTCCACCTCACACACACAGCTCATACTCCACCCACACATGCCCCACAATCCAACGCACATGTTTTTTTACTCCACCTACACCTGTCTCTCACTTTACCCACATACATTACTCTCACTCACACACATCCACACTATAGTCTGTTGAAGTTGAGTTGGTGTGACCATAAATGCAGTAAATGATCAATGCACTCATGGATGCAATTAAGGTATCTCATAATCAACTCAAATTAACTCATGAGGATTAAGCAAAAGTCTAAATTGGATGCACTAGAAAATTGAGGATATTTCTATTGCAGATTCTTGCAATATAGAAAAGCACTTCTGCCCCAATTTTCTTTTCCTTTCTATTTGTTTTGTTTTTAACCAAAACCTATCCAATGTGCAAGTCCCATTTTCTGTACAACCTCTATTTGTAGTATAACACTTTCTATGCATCATTCATCTGGACAGACTACAGTGTCCCATACTCCACCCATACATGTAGCCCTAATTCAAACTCCACCCATTCACATGAACCTATGTGCCTATGCAATGTCACGTGATATGTATGTTTAATTCCAATAAACACAACACACACACACACACAAGGCATGGATTCAAGCACTTAGTGCTTATAAGTACTTCAACACTTTTAATACAGAAAAGTGTCCACAATACATTAGTTCAATATGGAAAAGGTCCACAATATATAAGTTCAATATGAATTGCGTCCACAATATATTACTTCAATATGGATAGAGGTCCACAATATATTAGTTCAATACAGAAAAGGTATTACTTCAATACGAAAAACATTAGTCAATACGGAAAGTTATAAATTTTATTAGTTCAATATGGAAAAGGGTCCACAATATATTAGTTCAATATGGAAAAGGGACAATATATTACTTCAATATGGAAGTGTCCACAATACATTAGTTCAATATGGAAAAAGGTCCACAATTTATAAGTCCAATATGGAAAGGGGTCCACAATATATTAGTTCAATATTGAGAAGGGACCACAATGCATTAGTTCAATACAGAAGTGTCCACAATACATTAGTTCAATATGGAAAAAGGTCCACAATATATCTGTTCAATACAGAAAAGTGTCCACAATACATTAGTTCAACACAGAAAAGTGTCCACAATACATTAGTTCAATACAGAAAAGTGTCCACAATACATTTCAATACAGAAGTGTCCACAATACATTAGTTCAATATGGAAAAAGGTCCATAATATACAAGTTCAATATGGAAAAGGGTCCACAATATATTAGTTCAATATGGAAAAGGGTCCACAATACATTAGTTCAATACAGAAGTGTCCACAATACATTAGTTCAATATGGAAAAAGGTCCACAATACATTAGTTCAATATGGAAAAAGGTCCACAATACATTAGTTCAGTACGGATATCAGTTCAATATGGAAAAAGGTCCACAATATATAAGTTCAATACGGAAAGGGGTCTACAATATATTAGTTCAATATGGATTGCAGTCCACAATATATCCATTCAATATGGAAAAGGGTCCACAATACATTAGTTCAGTACGGAAAAGTGTCCACAATAGCTCAATATGGAAAAGGGTCCACAATATATAAGTTCAATATGGAAAAGGGTCCACAATATAGCCATTCAATATAGAAAAGGGTCCACAATACATTAGTTCAGTACGGAAAAGGTCCACAATATATAAGTTCAGTACGGAAAAAGGTCCACAATATATAAGTTCAATATGGAAAAAGGTCCACAATATACAAGTTCAATATGGAAAAGGGTCCACATATCCATTCAATACAGAAAAGGGTCCACAATACATTAGTTCAGTACGGAAAAAGGTCCACAATATATAAGTTCGATATGGAAAAGGGTCCACAATATAAAAGGTCCACAATATATGTGACCGTCTACAGGAAAATCGGGCACAACGCGGCCCCGACGAAAAATAATTTTTTTGCATTTACGCACTCCTCCGCATCCAGATATTAAGCTCTCCAAGTTTTATCACCGTAGCTTTAGCCATTCCCGCTATATATCACTTAACCGTTCCCTTCGTTAGGCTTATTTAATACAATTTTAAGAACTAAATCGATCTTTTTGCGACGTCTACGCATGCCGCGTTGTGCCCGATTTTCCCATAGACGGTCACATATAAGTTCAATATGGAAAAGGGTCCACAATATATACGTTCAATATGGAAAAGGGTCCACAATATATCCATCCAATATAGAAAAGGGTCCACAATACATTAGTTCAGTAAGGAAAAAGGTCCACAATATATAAGTTCAGTACGGAAAAAGGTCCACAATATATAAGTTCAATATGGAAAAGAGTCCACATATCCATTCAATACAGAAAAGGGTCCACAATACATTAGTTCAGTACGGAAAAAGGGCCACAATATATAAGTTCGATATGGAAAAGGGTCCACAATATATTAGTTCAATATGGAAAAAAGGTCCACAATATATAAGTTCAATATGGAAAAGGGTCCACAATATATCCCTTCAATATAGAAAAGGGTCCACAATACATTAGTTCAGTACGGAAAAAGGTCCACAATATATAAGTTCAGTACGGAAAAAGGTCCACAATATATAAGTTCAATATGAGGTCCACAATATATAATTTCAATATGGAAAAGGGTCCACAATATATCCATTCAATACAGAAAAGGGTCCACAATACATTAGTTCAGTACGGAAAAAGGTCCACTATATATAAGTTCAATGGATAAGGGTCCACAATATATTAGTTCAATATGGAAATGGTCCACAATGTATTAGTTCAATATGGATTGCAGTCCACAATATATCCATTCAATATGGAAAAGGGTCCACAATACATTAGTTCAATACAGACAAGGTGTGGGCTCCCAAAGCAAGGAAGCCCACATTCAGGAAGGAGAAGACAGAGAAGCAGAGAAAGGAGAAGATAGAGAAAGATAAAGAAAGAGACATATGTGTGGACATTGATATTATTTTATGTATTCAATCTTGTGGATGGATGTGTTGTGGCATGTTCTGTAGAGTTGTTTGTGAGCAGTCGTATTTGTTTCCTTTTATAGTCATATTGTCTTTGAGTGCCACGTGTTGTGTATTCATGAGAACGTTTCGTGTACGTGTTCATTTCCCGTGGGTGGAGTCATACATTTCATATAAAACCGCCCACAATCATTCTTGTACTTCAGTCTGTTCTATATCAAACTTAAGGAGCCCAGGGCGAGCCCCCCACATTTTGGTGGCAGCAGTGGGATCTGCGGGCGAAGACATTCCCCCCAGTTCCAGAACTCATGGCGAAGACATTTGCCTAAGATCAGAACCAGCAAGGAAGACATTCCGAATCATATCAAGAGACGCCCTGAGCCAAGGGAGATATCCCCACCTACCTGAGGAAGATATTCCAAACCCCAGCCGTCTGCAGACAACCGGCGCTTCTTGCTACAGCAGAGGAGGCCAGCAACTGAGGAGGCCAGCAACTTGACCTTGCCACGGCAGAGGATCATTCGGTCGACGGATTAACTCGAGACAAGGACCCCCATATCTTGTCGGAACAGTTTGAACTGAGTGTGGCGTGCTTTTTTTTCTGAAGTGTGAAATTGAGGTCTTGTGTTACTTTTGTAATTTATCTATTGTAATAGCCTTCCAGTTGTGTCATTTATTTTTATATTCTTTGTGTGCTGTTGTCTGTAGGAGTTTGACGGACATCTGGGTCACCGACTCATGTCAGAGCCCGGACAAGTGGAAGAGAGGAAGAAGGCGGCCACAAGAAGGTTGCCAGCTGTTGGGACTGGCGATCAGCCCTACCGTCCCTCACATAGGTAGACTGCCTCTGGGAGGTCCCCCTACCCTACGCGCCCCGCTGACGTGTCGTACACGGAACAGGTACTCTCGGAAGAGGAAGGTGAGGTGGGAGAAGTAGAGGAAGAGGTGGCGGTAGATCAGAGGAAGGTGGTAGTTGGGCGGAAGAAGATGGCTAGAAGGTCTGAGGAAGTTGATTTGGCTAGTCTCATGAAGATGATGATAGACAGAGATGAGAAATGGCGAGAGCGAGACGAGAAGAGGAGGCAGGATGGTGAGGACAGGAAAAGGGAGGAGGAAGCTGCGAGAGAGAAGAAAAGGGAAGAGGATGAAGCTAAGAGACAGAAGGAAAGGGATGCGGATTTAAGATCTTTGGAGGAGAGGTTGAGACGGGAGGAAGAAAATAGGCAGAAACGAAGGGATGAGGCGTATGCTAGGTGTAGGGATGAAGATGATAGAAGGAGGAGAGATGAACTTCAATGGAGAAGGGATGAGGAAGATAGGAGGAAGACTAGAAGAGAGGAGGAAGATAAGGCTAGGGAGAAGAAGGAATTATTGCAGGAGAAGTTGAAGGGGTTAGGTGTGTATAAGGATGGGAGTGAGCTGGGAGCTTACTTAGAGAAATTTGAAAGAATAATGAGAGAGGGTGAGATTGAGGACAAGTTTTGGGCGGAGAGGCTATATCCTAGGCTACCTGAACGACTGTGCGTGAGGGTGGCTCAGTTAAGGGATGATGGGTCAGTGCATGCGGAGGTGAAGGGAGTGTTGTTGAAGGCGGCGGGTGAAACTGCCATCACTTATGGCAATCAGCTATTCGATGCCACGAGACGTTTAAGGGAATGAGTGCGAGTGGTATTGTCGAGTGGATGCAAAGAACTGTAAAGGGTACTTGTCAGGGGTGCAAGAACTTAGAGGAGGGAGTTCTGGCCATTGCCATGGCGTTGACCAGAAGAGTACTCCCCCAGAGTGAGAAGATGTTCCTAGAGAATAGGGTTGTTAAGAATTGGGGAGATTACAGGGAAGCTCTAGAAGACTGGATGGCAGGGAGGCAGAAAGGAAATTATTTCAAACCGTTAGGTGGTAGTTTTGTTGAAAGCAATAGAGGATTTAAGAGTGGTTATGGGCGCGATTTTGGGAGTGTGAGTGGTGAAAGGAGTAATAGTAGTGGAGAGAGAGTGAGTAGTGGAGGAGTCGGTAGCTACGTCACATGCTTTAACTGTGGCGAGAAGGGCCATAGGGGGCTAGTGAATGTAAGAAGAGTAGTGCGAGACCCGGTGGGAGTGGTTATGTGCCCAGGGTTGTTACCTGCTATAATTGTGGGAAGGTAGGCCATAGGAGTCCAGAGTGTACAGTCAAGAAGGGTGTGGTTTCTGTAAAGAAAGAGGGAGTACCGAGGAAGATGTCGGTTCTGATAAACGAGAGCAAGTCAGGAAAATCGGGAAATGTGGCTATGGGGTTAGTCAATGGAACTAAGACTGAGGTTTTGATCGATTCTGGGGCAGAGTTGGGGTCTGTACCCAAGGCATTAGTGCCAGAGCAAGTTGTGCTATGTAGTGATGTGTTAGTAAAAGGTTATGGTGGGAGTGAGAAGAGCTGTAAGAGCTTCATGAGCGAGTTTATAATTGGAGGTTATAGGAAAGCGGTTAGGGCAATCATAGACGAGAGTGAGATGCCGGGAGTGTCGTGTATTGTTCCTTTCTCGTTGACAAATGGGGAGGAGTCTGAAGCCTATAAGTGTGCTATTCAGGACTATGTGTCCGGTGAGAAGGTGAACATGAATGTTCTGACTAGGAGTATGGTCAGGAAGGAGGAGGAGTTAGATAAGAGTGAGGAGAATGTAAGTGTGAACGACTTGTGGAGTGTGGTCACTCCTGAGAGTGGGAGTGGTAGTGTACTGGAAACGGTGCAGGGAGCGAGTAGCCAGCCCGAACCCTTAATTATGCCTGAAGATGTGAGTAAGGTTGGGGAGGGACATGGGGTAGATGAGGTGGAGGCTATGCCGAAACCAGTCGAGCCCCAGGCGAAAGCAAGTGTAGTGTCAAGCGCTAGTGAAAGTGTGAGTGAGTCGGAATCCCCTTGAGGAGTTGTTACAATTGAGTGGCGAGGAGGCTAGGTTATGTGAGTTAGCCAGTGAGATTGGCCCTGTGAAGGAGGGGTCAGACGGGGTGGAGTTCAGGAATGAGTTGTTGAAAGATGAGAGTTTGAAAGATTGGCGAGAACTGGGTAAAAGAAATGAGAGGGGATTTAAGTGGAAGAAGAATATGTTAGTGAGGTGTATGTATGTCACCTGGGAGCAATTCAGAGATGTATTGGTGTTGCCTAGAAGTTACCGAGCCAGAGTGTTGGAGTTAGGGCACGAGAGAAATGGGCACTTGGGGGTGGAGAAGGTGAATGCCATGATTGCGAGATATTTTGTTTGGCCGGGAATGGCGAGAGACATAGTAGATCATTGTACTAGCTGTGTGGTATGCCAGAGAAGAAGTAAACATAAGCCCAGACGTGCTCCAGCTGTGGAGAGACCAGTGTTGACTGAGCCCTTCGAGTTGGTTGCGATCGACCTTGTAGACCCTTTGCCTAAGGTAAGGGTGGGTGTAGATACCTACTGACGTACGTGTGTCTAGCCACTAAGTGGCCTGAAGCAGTGTCTCTGAGAAGTATAACGGCTAAGGCTATGGTTAAAGGGTTGTGGTCCATCTTCTCGAGGACCTTAATACCTGAGAGAATACTGAGTGATCAAGGGAGCCAGTTCTGTGGGAAGGTAGTTAGGCAGTTGTGTGAAATGCTGGGAATCCAGAAGGTGAGAACGTCTCCATATCATCCAGAGAGTAATGGCGCCGTTGAACGGATGCATGGCACCTTTAAAGCTATATTGGGAAAGTGTGTGAGTGATAGGGTTGACTGGGTTGGTCAAATCAGTTTTGTTCTGTTTGTGTTGCGGCAGATGCCACACGCAGATTCAGGATTTAGTCCCTTTGATTTAGTTTATGGCTTCCATGTGAGGACACCGTTAGATGCCCTGTATCATGGGTTATATGAAAGGGAGAACGAGAAGTTGGGTGTTTGTGATTGGGTGATTACTGTTGCAGAGAGACTTGAGAGGATGAGAGACTGTGCGGCTCTTAAGAGTGCGAAAGGACGTGAATCCATAATGCTGTATTTAAATAGGGGAACCAAGTTAAGAGTGTTTAAGGTGGGTGAGTTAGTGAGTTAGTGTTACACCGTGTTCCAGGGATGACTTGTAAACTAGCCGATTCCTGGGAGGGACCATATAAAGTTTTAGAGAGGAAGGGAGAGGTTAATTATAGGATTGGTAAGGTGGGTGCAGAGAGGCATGTAAGGTGGTCCACGTTTAACTGTCTTAAGGTTTATAAGGAGAGATTTGAGATGTATAGGTTGGATGTTGTATTAGATGAGCAGAGTGATGTGGGTTGTGTTTTAAATGGTATTTGTGATGGGTATAATGAGAATGGGATGACTAAGGTGTTAGATGAGTTTGAGGAATTGCATAGTTATTGGGGAGCTGAAAATCTAGCTCCCTACATTTAGAAAAACCACCTTACCTCCTCGTCAACTATTTAACTATAGCAAGTAATGTCCCCTTTAACAACTCATGTCCCTTTTAACAACCTAGTTAAGCTTCTGTAACTTCAAAGATGCACATTGAATGTACTACATTGTGCCTAACACCTCTATCTGTTTCCAAGCAGGCAGTTGACACAATTTATTTCAGGAGGCAAGGGGAGAGGAGAGGAGGCTTTTGCCCTCAATTCAGGGTGCAGTACCACCTGCAACTGCAGCACTAAACCGCAGATGGAGGAGTTAGGCTATGTATTTATTTCTCGTTTTCTGTTCAATGTACGCTTACTTTTGTTGTTGCAGTTGAAACAGACACCAACAGACAGCTCTTATAAACCAAGTTTCAAGAAAAAAGACCAACCAGGAACTGAGAAACACCAGTACAAATATTACGGCTATTCAGTGAAATTCAGGGGCGACCGTTGCAGTTAGGACTCAAAATTTTCCCCCAGCGGTATACTATGGGCTTCCCAACAACATTACAATGCCATATTTTTATATTAGTATTTATTTTCCATTTTTATAAATATTCTTATATTACTTTTTTTTGTATCCTATTAAAACAAACAACTCAGTGTAATGTTGTTGTTTTTTAATGTGGCGTGTACCCTGTGTACAATTATGAGTTCATTCTGGCCTTCCAATACGTCTGAATTTCAATTTTAGATACCGAAGCTAATTATTGATTCATATTCATTTGATTCTTCGACCCTGCCCCCACTCTGAGCGTGCAATTTATTGTGGACAAAATTCCGGATGGTGATGGCTCTAATTAGAACTGGTAAGCAAACACTGAAGGAAAGTTACTGTGCAAGTGAGCCCGGCGCGGAAGAGTAGAATACTTCTGGAATGTACTGGAGGGTCCTAGACGATGAAGAAGCGGTGGTGTATTAATGAAGCCTGGAGTCACTAGTTTAGAATAGATATATCATGGCTCACAGCTGCAGGATAATCTGCTTGGGTGTCTTTGGAGAGCTTGATAATTGGTGAAGAGGGTGGAAGTTATAAGCAGTTTCAGTGTGTTAACTTCAACTTCTCAGGAGTTTTTTTTGGTAATTTTTTCCATTCCTGTTACTGTTGTTAAAGATGAATAATTATATGATAATGAATGTGAATTATTACATTTGTTATTTATTTTATTTATTCACTAATTTAAAATTTTATTTCTAATATTTTATATTTATCATTTCGGCTATTTATTATCAATTATTATTAATTATAATATTTAAAATAAATCTGTATCAAATTTTAGATCATAGTACTTAGTCTAATCTACCTCACAGGAGAAAAAGGTGCTCGCATGCTCTTCATAGAAATAGGTGGGCTCCCATATCTCAAGAGAAGACGCAACCTTACGGGCAGGTTTTGTGGTATTCTACTGAATAACTTGATTACCACAGGTTCTGGGTTGATACTGCACCCTTTAAGATCCAGTTTGCCTCCCTAAGATTTGGATGATAGTGTTTACTGCGAATCTTGACTATAACTTATCTTGATTAAAATTTAACTCTACACTTGTCGACCAGGGCTAGCTGGTTGGGGCAGAAATCGTCAAAGTGGAGTACACAGAAAGTTGTGGTAAGTATACATTACCACAAAACCTCGTGGAATTTTTTTGCTATGAATTTATTTTTATCCTTCTGTAATAGTGATGGGTCTAGAAAAAGGGACCTTATGACGCAAAGGAAAAAAATTGAGTTTTTTAAGCTATCAGTAAGCTACACTTCACCTCCACTTGGTGCAAAAATACTGGGGGGTAAACCTTCAAAGCAGAGAACTGGCAGTTGAACTGGGCTGTATTCAGCAAAGCAATTGAACCAGAAATCGAGAAAACATATTTGAATTGTCACTTCCAGTATAATTGACATTCCGTTTACTTACCCGCGTAATGAATATAACCAAATCTTGCAGCCGCATGACGTTGACAGAGTGAATGATGAATGAAAGAATGACAAGATGACGACTGTAACCCCTCAAGAGCACACTGAAGGTTAGCTAACACAGAAAGTCCCTTTCATTATTCAGTGCCATTAGTATGAATGAGAGTAGTGTGGATGAGGTAATTTAGCTGCTTGCTCTGAGGTAATAGTGCCCAATTCAGCATCACATCTTTGAATGGAAGTGTTAATAGATGTTACATTAACCACTCATTTATACTGTCAACCACTACACTTGTCAGGTTTCCATGGACTACTCACTGAATTCATACTAATGAAACACAAAAACTCTTGCTACAAGATGTGCTCCTTGACCATGTTACACAACACATGCACACACATACACCATTCAGACAGCCCTAACACAAGTATTGTGTGCTTGCCTTCTGAGTATTCATGTCCTTAGCAACCTCCATTGATGGTTCTCATGTCATCTCTGCATCACATAGAGATATTAAATAGTCAATTATATCTTACAATCAGTGACAAAATTTCACTTCTATACCAAGTTGTGGCAAAACACATTGAATTTTCAGTAAATTAGTAATTCGCACTTTATATCTTAAAATCTCAATTTCTTAAAGTGAGGCTGCTAACTCCACCCAAAAAATATATTCCTTCACACACTTGGGGAGGTTGAGTACTACACAAATACAACTAGCTACTGTTTGAAACCAAACACAACAAGAACCTCCCACAGTAAAAAGTGAGCTAATTCTTAAAACGTAAAATAAAATCTTATGCATATAGATAACATTGTACCATAGTAAGTTCAAACCTCCCAATCAAATTGCTCAAAATGCGGTGAATATATTTCATGTATACCTCATAGGCAGCGTATTTTTACCCCGAGCTTCTTTACACAGTCCAATTAAATTTATGATTGGTTGCATTTCCTATGGCCTAAAGCCATGGTACCAGTCAGCTGCACCACTCGGTACGGTCCGTACGGAACTTACACTATCCTCGGGCCTTCAGCTCTCGGTTGTGTAAATCCCGTAATTACCTTTACCTCACGATGTAACCTATACTTATTTCCAATGCAAAAATTGCACACAATATAAGAAAAATAAGGAAGGAGTTCTGAGGATGATTCACATCTTGTGACTTTGTGGGACCTTCATATACACTTATGTAAAGCTAGATTATTCACAACCTCTATGTCTACCATTGAGCTAACATTTTACAATCAGGGAAATATTTTGAGCAAATCAATAAAATTCTAATTTGAAGGGGGCATAATGGAAATTGAGGGAGTCATCTGTATGAGTAATAGCACGGGAAACCGTTCTGTTCGGGATTAATTGTACAAGTAACGCGATTGAAATAGCATGAGGTGAAGCCAAGTGCTATTTCAATTGCTTTATGAGTGCTATTGATCCCCAGTAGCACAGGTTACCCATGCTATCACTCATTAATAGTAGGTCAGGTCAGTTTTTGTTTTGTTTCGTTTTTCAACCTATGGCCCCTTCTAATCTGTTGAAAAACATTCTGTCTAATACGGGTAGAGCTTCTGTGGTAAAGAATGACATTGTCTCCAACTAGAAACAACTTGAACTCTACATTTCCAAGATTAATGCTGCATGCGTGCGCACTCACCCGTACTATTTCACTTAGCTACCATGGTATTTCACTTAGTTTCCACTTAGTTTATGTGCTATTTCACTCAGTTACATGCTATTCCACTGTCCCAGTGTGATTTCAACTGAATAACGATTTTTCCCATATAGTTTGGAATGGGAAATTCATGTGCCATACTATTAAGAATGAAATAGTTAAAAAAAAATTTTTTTTGCTTTACAGGGTGGGGGGAAGCCCAAATGGTCTAGAAAAACTCAGAACAAAATGAAAATAACTGCAGGAATAACAAAAGATCTGGCCTAAATAAGGTAAATAAACGATCCACAATATACTAGCTCAAGCTATATTTCAACTATTAACTAGTTTCTTAAACACGAAGGTGTCGTATAAAAGGGGGGTAGCCAGGGACATATTTCGCGATAAGTGGAAAATGGGCGCTGATAGTTTTTGTCACCGACTCCCCTTTAGTAGCATTACAGCAACTTAGCGCACACAAAAGCTTGGAAACAAAGTCATGAGCATCTTAGAAGACGAAATAAAATAAAAAACAAGGGAAAAAACAAGAACAAATGGCGGGATCTAAATAGAAATGAAAAAGTACTGTTTGCCATTGACGCAGCTAATTCAACTGCAAAAGATATACAGCGTGCTGTCAGAGTTCTCCAAGATACTATCCTGAGGGTTCATCTTCAATCAAAAAATACTTTGGTACATACACATGGCATTGATAGATGGACTTGAGTATTACTCGCAAAAATGATTACATATAGCTGTTTTTTAGTTAGGGCACTTGTTGTAAACATGGTGTGGATTGACTTGAAAGGATAGTGAGCTACGTATAATGGAGGGTTCTCTTGACTTTATTTTAATTTGAATAGGAGCTAGAGGTAAAAGGGCATGCCTGGGATTCTTCCATTTATACCCGGACATCCGAAAGGAGTTCAGAATGTGGTATACGAGGCCACAGATTTCCCGTACGAAGAATAGCATTGAATTATAAAAACGACCTCTACGTTTAACAGGTCACTTGAATCCGTAATAATAAAATTAGCAGGTAAAGGATAATCACCAGGACTATGATATGACAATTAGCAGGTGAATGACATTGACAGCAAGATTAAGTTAAATCTTGCAGCTTAAACTAAACTGGTCATTAGATAAAATACTCTATAGAATTTGATAAATATACTGATGACTCATGTAGAGATCTGGCCAACAAATACACATCCATAAAGCCAGTAAGTAGCTTCTTACCCAGTAGGAGGAGCTCATGACAACAGAATGAGATGTGAAATTCGTTGCTTATTATCCATACTGAATTAGACTCCTACATCACAAATAGTAAATATTCAATAACTATTGGTGAGCTTAGCAAAAAAAACAAAAAAAACAAAAAAAAACAAAACAAAAAAAAAAAAAACAACCTAGCTATTATATAACTGAAGCACCTACTCATGAACCCTCAGCACTACTATGCACTAGCTAGCTTCTACAAAATCATTTCTCAGGCAACAAGAATAATAATTTATTTGGCTATTCCTAGTCAAGTATCAATACTGCTCCAGCAATGAAACTGGTAGATGTAAATGTTATCTTCATAAGGAGTAGCTAAATGCAGGAACACAAAGCCAACCAGAACCTCAGGTACGCCTAATGGTTATCATCACATATGCTTGAGGCTTGTGAGCAGACAAGAAATTAGTAAATTAACACTGGTGGACATTACAGATGAATAAACCACTGCCTCAAATCTCTGCAAAAGGCTTAGGAAGTCTAACACAAGATTTTCAATAGAACACTCACAACACCACTGAACTGATACATGTGCCTTTACCATGTGACAACAGTCAATCCTGAACAGTATAATACCATGCAACTGATACATATGGTGCCATATGTAATAACCAAGTCAAGCCTTCACCTGTACCATATCTATAATGACTTATAATAAAACCAGCAACCTGTTTTGTTTTTGTTTTTTCATTTTAACCCTTTGCGTACGATGGTCACGAATCTGTGACACAATCTTCCAATCACCTAAAACATAACTACATGAAACTAAAACAAAGGGACCACATTCCTTCCCAATTGAGGCTTACGTCTTACTTATAGGGCTCACAAGTAGTCTCTAGCATGAGTGTGTGCACACACTTACCCTATGCTACCTCCTCAGAAATAATGATAAACTCTATTTCCCAAAATCTGGTCCATCTGTCCAATAGCATATGGTAGTACAGCTGGGAGATATACCGATATTATCATTGCACTTTGACAAAAGCTCTATACCATAGAGACAATGTTTCAATTGTAGTCACACGGTATTACCGGTTTCTCACCAAACGTTAACACAGGTCACAAAATTAATGTGGGAGCATCATGGCAAGACAATTATGAGGTACAGCTGCCTTTGTTGGCTGTAAACTGGAATGTAGTTAATACCGACTATTTTGTACAACGACTATTTTGTACAACACCGTACTATGTATATCGAGTGCATGTAACCACCGAGCGTGCACTTGATTTACGCATGCCGTTTAAATTCCGGATTTGGGCAGGTGTTTTTGTTCTAAATGGTGCGCAACAATAACTGAGTTGCAAAAACGCAGAAAAAGAATGCCACAGCAGTAAATCAACAGTTAATTGTCAGTAATCTCCAAAATCAGAGCGTGACAGACTGACAGACAGACAGACAGGATGACTACTATAACCCTCTCATGCATGAGCGCTGAGGGTTAATCACCATCATTTGCAGACCAACACAACCCACACACTCTATTATATACATTACACACACAGCTCTATGTCCTTAGACCATAATTCATTGTAATTAAATGCATTTTGATAGCAGACTGAAATTTAAACCTTTGTGGGTCATGATCATTGATCATAAATCACATACATACCTGGGTACACCTCCTGACACATCTCACTTCAATGAATTGAATTGTGTATGTAGTGGAGAAAGTGTAGTTACAGTGTCAACTTCACAAAATAAATTACAGCTGCTCAGTCCAGGTACAAGCCACCACATCTAACCACATACATCATATACAGCTCAGAGACTGAACTCTGTAACACAATGCATGCACACACTGCAACTATTGAAGGTGTAAAAACATTAGTGTACCAAACAAATAATAAAAAAACATTACTTGCCGACAGACCTCTTCCTCATTATGGAATGAAGTCATAGTTTATTTTAGGCCAAACAAACAAAATACCTTGTTTCTCATCTGCACCTTCCTGGGTGATACAGCCACTTCAAAATTTATTATGCAGGTCAAGCCCACTGCTTTAACCACACCCCTACTACCTCATACTTGTTATATACCATTTCAATATTTTTCCTATAGGTCAACTACACTATCGCAATTTCCAATATAGTTGATGAGAAACAAGAAATGTGGTTTCAATTCACACTATAATTTAGTACACCATCAGGCCAGCTATACATTGCACAAATGAAGACATGCTACAGGTGCATTTAAGAGGCTTTGGATTCATCTAAAGGAAGGTGAGTGGCTACAACTTGTGAAGAATAAAAGTGATCTATATCAAAAATTGTAAACACTATTCCTAAAGAATATTTCAAGTTATGTAATACGCAATCACAAAATGAAATAAAAATCGCTTGGAAGTCTACACTACAATACAGGCTTCCATACTTACAGCAGCTTGCAAGTGGTTTTTTCCTTCATTTTTCTTCTTTTCTTAATACTTATAGCAGATACACGGTAGAATAAGACCATCTTGGTATTTGGCAAAACTAAATAAAAATAGTTATTCTTATTACTAATGTTTAACTGGCTAGTCAATAATTCAGTCGCTATATGGAGTAAATCATCAGATATTTCTGTGATCTTAATTTTTTTACCTGATCATTTAAACTAGAAATAAGTTTACTTTAGCATCCTTAAGCTCTACTACACTTCAATATCACTTGAGTGGGATAGACTAGATAGGTTTCACTTAGTGTCAATCTAAATTACTATTTTTAAGAAACATTTCATGTTGTGTGTGTGGTCCTATAAAATGAGACCATACACACTATACACATAATTAAACGTAAGTGCAACTAGAAAACTAAACACTACTAATCTCTTTGCTACATCACCTATCCAAATAATAAAGAAAGCTCAGGGTACAAAATTTTACTATTATTAGCAAGAGCCAAAGTAACACTAATGCTGTACAGTCACTAGTCTCACAAGAGCTAGTTTGTATGCAGTTTCAAACTCCCCACGAAACCCCTAACCTTCTTCTAGCGTTGCTATCGCAGTCTCTTTCATATTCACCAGACACTCCTAGCATCAAACTCCATCCAGAGCGCACGCGGTAGCAAAAGCATGGCCAATCTCAGAAGGCGTGGACTGTTGCTATAGTTACAGTTACTTAAAAAAAAAACAATCGGAAAGTTCGCTGATGTTTCGTAAGTGGGACAGTATTAAGCTCGTTAGCTTTTTTGGGGGGGGGAGAGAGAAACTGTGAGACTGCAGACATATATGTATATATAATATATATTGCCCTCTCTCAAGATAAAGCATCTTTAAAGTGTTCTGATAAACCCTTCATTATCTCTTATAAATATTCATGCAAATGTCTCCTCTTGGGACTCATGGGCTGAGCTGCAAGTTCAGTGTAGGCAGACATTCTAAGTAAACTGTTTTAAATGATATCATCCACCTGCTTAGTCAGCTGCTAAAGTCCCCTCTAGATTGAAACCTCCTGGCTTTTCCAGATCCAATGGTAAATGACCGAATTGCATGATTTTAGTGCCATGGAATGCTGGAAGACCTTTTGTATAGGATGATGCCACCTGTCCAGACACTAGGCAGATGTGTCTCTGGCAACTGGTGAACTATGTGGTACTAGCTACTTCCTTCAGAAACTCTCAGTGGCAGTTCAGCTGGGAATGCCGCAGCCGTTTTGGGTTGTGCCTATCCATCCTTGGATTTTTAATAATTTAAAAATGGTTATTATTATTATTATTTTATTATTATTTATTAATAATTGATAATTGTTACTAATGTTAGCTTCTTAAATAAAGTTAAAAGTTTGTTTGATATAGTTTTTAGTGATTGATATAGTGAAAGTTTTATAGCTCTACTGACCAGACTTCTGAGTTGAGTATTCTGCATGCCCCCAGTGATCGTTAATTCAACTAAAACATCTGCTACTGACATAACAAGCAGTACTTTTAATTGCATTGCCTAAGATGTTACTTTCAAAAAATGATAGTAAGATATGAAAGTCACCTTGAACACCATGTCACTTCTCCAAACTATACTATGCTATGATGCAAATTGTGTTATCCACAGTTACACCACACTAAAGGCTACATGCCTGAGCATGACTCCTAGGTTGGTCTTTGTAGCTATACTATGTTATTAATAATGGATACATTCATGTGTATTAGGTGTTTTTCAGTCAGGTCATTTTTATTTTTTCTTGACATGCCCAGTTATGAAATTCTTAGCCATTATAAGGCAGTATGCAACAGTATATTATTATTCATACATCTCATTCAAGAGATCAGTATTATAACTTACTATAACTACATGTATGTTACAACTGATATTTTAAATGAGTTGAGTTAGTGTTTCCAATAACGTGGAGGAATCTGGGAGTTAAACTATTTGAAATATATGGTTTCTTCACTGGTCGCAGCGTAGGGTATGTTATTATTACTAGAAATTCGCTGGGGCTGCACTTCGGTGCTCTTCTTTACATTTGATAAAGTTATAGCAACCGCCATAGTGTATCAAAGTCTAAGTATATTAGAAAACAAATTAATGACATGAAACCAAATTGATGATTGTGAGTTCAAAAAGAAGTGTACAAATGAAGTGGGATATGATAGAATGCATGACAACAGGTGTAAATTAACAAGTTAAGCTGGAATGTTCATGGTGTCTTTTCCAGTCATCTTGAGGGGGGGGCAATTCATCCTTGGTCTGGAAGATCCGTTAGCCAGAGTGGCTTTTTATGGGCACATGTACATCTATATAGTTGAGCAGCAGTCTTCCTCCTCTGCTCTTCCTTCTCCAGCCCTCTCTTTGCCTCGTTCTCCAGCCCTGCTGTTCACTTTCCCCTCCAGCTACTCCTGTCCTGTGGGGTCATGTACCACGTCTACTCTCTCTATTCAAATCGCGTCCTGTCCCTCCATCATCTTGACACACACACACACACACACAATAAAAAATATGTATATATACTTTTGGTGGATTATAAATTTTTGACATCACAATTATAAATACTCAGATATGTACTAGAACACCTGTTACACTAAAAATATCCATCTATTAATAATATAGAATAAAGATGACCTTTGATCATTGAGACCACCTACCTTGGTGATGGCATGAGATTGACAGTTTGATTGAAACCAAGCGAGGTTTTGGTTATTTAACAACCGGATGTGAGTGCTACAGCTTTTTTTTTTTTTTTTTTTTTTTTTAAGTCTGCTACAGTTGATACACAATAACTCAGCAAATGCAATTAACTGCCACCTAGAAAATAATATGCCAGTACTCATTTCATGACTACAACTGTGTTCATTACCTTACCACAACCATAGTCTTGCCTAAGTTGAAAAACAATAGAAATAATATTTCACAGAAAACACACACACATATTATATGCCCATGCAATGTGCTTAAAAGGATCTCTGCATGAGGTGGAATAGCTGTGGTGAAGAGTTGCCAATGATTGAGTACGTGTCACTATAATCGGCAATAGCAGTCTTAATTGAGTGCTGAGACTCTCTGCATGCTGATTCCAAAATTACTGCTGCCTAACTCTCAGCTATTTGGCCCAGGCAGTAACAACAGACATAAAATCCAAACTGTAATAGTGCTGCCACAAACTTACGGACATACAATACACACACATATAATAATTGTTACATGAGCAAGCATGATGTGGTGAGACATTTCATGAGCAGGCTGACTTATTTTCATGAGCCAAAGATGAGCGAAAATAAAGCTTGCAGAATGAATTATCTTGCTACACCTGTGTATACTCTATGCTAGATAAATATATATCTTCACTGCAAACTAAGCTTGTAAAGTTGGTAGTGTTAGTTCAAAAGGGGCTCTTCCACACTGTTAGCCAATGTTTATTGGCTGCTTTGACCTGGATAGATAGTTCTTGTAGAGAAAGATAGCTGGGGAACTAGTAAGATTGGTGATTGCTACAGTACTACCAGTGTATTTGAAGGTAATGAGCTTGTGCAATTCAGCGTGTGATATTGTGAAATATGCCATGGGTCATAAACTTGAAAATATTATTGTGAAGATATCGAGCATGGAATAAAATATATTATGGACAATTAAAAGAATGCTATCATTTTACTCTGCTGCGCTAGTGTGCGGATAATTATTAATAAGTATATGTGAATGTATGTATGTATGCAGTGTGGATGATAACTATACGTCAATGCTCAGACAAACGTCAAAACAATTTAATCTTGGTGTGATATTTAAAAATCTGGTATGACAAATGTTACTATATTTTCATTGCTTTACAGACTGTGCACATGTAGTACATATTGGTATTGCTTTATAAGCTTCAAAATGAGTAAAATTAATTCATATTATTGATCAATCATATTTAAAGAATTGATCATCATTTAATTATTGTGTCAATAGTTCTGTGAAAAAGTATATTGTCTTGTTCGTGGCCTTAGCTTGTTGTGAGTGCAGTAGGTCACTGAGAGTTAATGCTGAAGTGTACTGTTGGGCTAAAATCATAAACTAAAACTAGAAGCCAGAGTGCAAAGAAAAAGGGACAAAAGAAAAGAAGAATTCCCAGTTAAAAAAACAACAACAACAACAACAACAACAACAAAAAAATAATAATAATAAAAAATAAAAAATGGAGGAAAAAAAAAGTGTCCTTGCCAAGGATTGAACCATAGTTGTTAACATTGAACTTTGAAGCAATGGCAAAGGAGGCAAAAACTGCTAACTGATATGCCAGAAAAACACACCCGCAAAATGCATGATTATAACCAAATCTGATTGATTATATGTACTTACGTATGGGTGTGGCTAATCCAATAAATATAAGTTGTACAATGGAGGAAATGATACTTTTGTGCACCACATGAACACTATCAAACACATGCACACACACTTCATCACCTACATGTTCAAACCTTCTTACACCAAATCATTATTCACCTAGGTGATACAGGAAGCCCATTACAGCACAAAATGGGTATACACATTGGCAGTATACTCATCACACATGTATGTGCACATGTGTGTGTGCGTGTATATGTACACAAGATTTCAAAAAATATTCTGAATGTGGAAAGAAATTAGTGATAATAGTCCAAATTTTTAAACTATAAGTTTCACTCTATATAACTTCAAGTGCACATAGTGTGCACTAAATGGAATTGAATAGCCAGTAGTGTATAATTACTTAAAATATATTGCAAATACATCTTTACTAGAATGTATTGTACTAAATCGTAATACTACTATAGGAATGAGTACCAACAGGTCGTGAATGCCAGTAGAGATTGACATGTTCAATTGGTTATATAGTTACGCATCGCACGGACACACATGGATACATTACGTGGTATTACAAGATAAAAGTGGGCAGAGACAAGTATACTCAGGGTGTAATATGTATGCACTCATAATGATTACAGGACTGTAATATTAGCCAAATGACGGCGAGTTACTCGAGTCACATATCACAGGGGTGTCGGAACAGGTACGGCAATGGCCACACCAATATTTTACAACAAGGGAGCGTGTCAGCCATTTTTCACTTATAGCGGAACATGTCCCCAGCTACACCGCCTTAATATGCGACCTCTTCGTTTAAGACTTATAGTGACTCGTAAGACATGGACAGCCACACTACTTCTAGTGGTGCCATGCTGCTATTCCAGAATTGGTAATGGTCATGAAAAGTGCCTGAAAATACCCAGTTGCCTGCAGGAAAAAAAATAAAAAAATAAAATATTATTAGTGAGCGGAGCGAGCGAGACACTCTCATGGGTAACACAATTGAAAACAGGGAATGTTTGTTTGTTTATATGTTTGGACGTACGTATGTCATTTTGTACTTTGACCCTCTCGTAATTTCGAGTTGACTCAGCGTTCGACCCCGTTCCAAACATCACTAAACAGTATCCTCCGGTTTAACCATTACCCGTATCACCCTAGAAATTGAATTGTTTACTGACACTTTGAATTTTTTTGTGGGTGCAGTTTAAACTCAAAAACTTACTGGAGTTCCATTTCTATCGAGTTAGTTGTGGTGTAGTTATAAGCCCTAAGCAACAGTATTTACTTGAATTTTCATTGTCAACTAGACTTACCACGAAGGTAAGTCTTGCGTACGTATGTTCAGTTATGTGAAAGTATTGTGCGTTACAACAATTACTATGAATATTCCAAAGAAAAAGTTTAAAGAACGTGACTTGGCTTTTTGTTTCAATTCAAATAGTTTCAGGGAGTGGTTACTATGGCATTGAATGCCTTTACCGTATAATACATAATTAAAAAACTCCACTTTTTTTAGTAGCTTGAATATTAGAAGTTAAAACCAAACGTCTAACACTTTTTTAGTAGCTTGAATATTAGAAGTTAAAACCAAACGTCTAACACTCCAGTGTAGTATTAGGCTCGCTCGCTATTTGTGCTCAAGCACATCACTAGTTACATTTTCATGTTACCGAACTGGTCGTCATAAACTTGGCGGTGAAAGGGTTAATGAATCTTACATTATCTGGAAATCACAGGACCATAGAAATACTTGACTCCAGCCCCTGTGTAACAAATGACTAACTATCATGTGTACCATTACTTTTCTTCTTTCACTTTCATTTACTTCATTACTGTAGCTATGTGTGTGCGCGTGTGAGACCAGGTGATTGTGCATGGCTATCATCAGGTCATTGACCAAATGATCTGGGAACTCTTCACCTTTCATTTGAATTCAATACTTTACAAATGAAGAGTTGAATCAATATAATGTGTGTGCGTGTGTGTGTGTGTGTCCCGCCACACATACAAATGGTTTCAAAGGATTATTCTGTTAGTAAATGAAGTGACAAGACTTCTAAAAGTTCAGACTCTAAGTCGCTCCCTATATATTTCAGGTTGTCTAAGTGTGCATTAAATGGAAATATCCACAAGTCAATTAGAATGAGTAATAAATATAGTAAATAAGAAAATAATTTCAAAAGGCCTCTTTCTTGTTATTGGAGTTAAGAAGTCATTCTAGAGTTCCTCACCTCTAGTTTTGAAGTCCAGGAGTCATCACGTGTACACCAGTGGAGTAGTCACTGCACTATTACACCTGCCACTTCACACTCCTACATTGAAAGTGTATGTCTCAAGTAAAACTAGCTCAACATAATTCAAGATTCTCGGATTTGTGTTGCGTGCTTGTAATTCCAACACTTGTAGACATTAAACAGGCTAGTTTAGTACAGTAGAAGTTGTTAAAATTTACACCTTCCATATTATATTATATTTATATTAACTACCACAAAACTTTATGAAAAATTGGGGCAAATGTCTCCACGAAAGTCAAACTAATATCTGGGATATGTGTGTGTGTGTTGTGAGTGTGTGTGTGTGCATATGTGGATGATGGGGGGAGGGGAGCAAAGGGAAGCAAAGTACTTCCCTGTCTAACTCAAGTACAGTGGAGCCTCCCTATTCCAAATAATCTTCCATGCCCCTGGACAACAAAAAAGCCACAAAAGTTTACCAATTGATGAAATCACAAAGAAATCATTTCCTTAAAAGATATTACTGCTCAGTGTCATAATTGAGCAGCACAATAGATAATACAGGCTAAGCATCCCCAATGCACTTGCCACAGTCTGCCTTACGCTGCTCATACGGAAAGAAGTTTATTACAAATGACGCTGATTAAATTAGACTAAGATTTAGGTTAGCCACAGTTATCTAATGATGACTAATTGACATTTGGAAGAAAAAAAATATCATATCTCAATGTATTCTTTTTTTTTCTTCTTGTAAATATTGAGTACAATTAATTTTAGGATGTCTTTAATCCCTAAGGGGTGGGGGAAGGGCGGCAAACTAGATTTAAGAAGATGTACAAGCCCCCACCCCTCCGCTCCCTGAAAAAAAACAACCCTGGTTTTACACAAGATAGAACAATACCATATAACTGTGGTTAGGAAGAAAACCGATGGGTCTAGCCACTAGTACTACGGCTTCAAGCCATGAAGGCTGAAACATCATCCCTGAAGTTAGTACAGCTAGCAACAGTCTTAGAGAGAATCATTCCTGGCATCACGTGATAAAATGCAGAGCAGTGGTAGAATATGAGAATGAAGTTAAAAGTCATGCAAACACGCACACACATACAAAGCTCAACCGTGGTAATTATATATGCAATTTGGCAGCGAGCAAGACACTATCAGGGACAACACAAAAAATCAGGGATATATTATTGTATATATCATATATGATTGGACGTATGTATGTACTTTGACTCACATTTGTTGTGTTCATTCGTTACCTTGGTTAACAACGCGCTGTTTGTCATCACTGTTCATACTTGAAAATTCATTGCCCAAGCCACCAAGAGACTACACTGTAAATTTTGTGTTGGTATATATCCAGTGAACGCGTGCATGTGAGAGTGTTGTGTGTTATATGTGCTGACTAGCTAAGAACAAACAATAAATATACATTTGCTGCTTTATGTGTTAAGCTTCTTAGGTTCCTTCCTGTTTCTTTTGTTAGTAAGCAAGTCTTATATAGAGTTAGAATTTATACAGCGCAATAATTCCTTGGAAAAGCTTGTTTGTTTTTTTAAGTCCCAAAAATTGCTGTGAGTGGTCTCGTACGCTAATTTAATTAAGTCAGCCGTGTAAATTGTTTAAACAAATTGTGCATGATGATTTTTATGAAGATGAATTTTTACCCTTTCACCTTATATGTCAATTTTTTTTTACTGCAGCACATCACAAGCCTTTTCCCCTAGGACTGTGTATATGAGTGGGTGTGTATGATTGTGTGCTTGCGTACTTGAGCTACAGCAGAAGGATGGGTGTGTATTCAGTGAAACTACACCACCTTGACTACCATACAAAAAACATTGTGTACTGGCTATAAATTATATAATACAGATAAGCTTTAAATAAGAATAAGAACAAAACAAAAACAAAACAAATGAAGCACCAAAGGTGCGAACCCTCAGTGCTATTAAACATTACCTAGCTATTATAATAATATAATCTCCTTCAAAAAGAACAAAGCAATCTGTTAGCTATTTTAATGAGGCATCAATATAGCTCAAGCAATGAAAACAGTACATGGAAATGCTGTCTTCATAAGAGAAGCTAAACTAGCCAGAAACACTCACTGTTATAGTTTTTCAACGTGAACTTCACTTCATTCAAATACGTTGGTTAACTTCCCTGAGCATAAAGCAAACTACACTGCGGGCTGCAAGAAATTATTTGCTCAAGTGATTATGATGTGACGCTAGGGAGCTGAAAGCTTCACGTTTCATCAACAATTAGCCCCAAATAAAAAAAAAAGTAGCACAATAAAAGGTCCTAAATCTTCTTTCTGAATAAGTTTATACCTAAATCAACGGTTAATAGTCAGTAATCTCCAAAATCAGAACATGACAGACAGACTGACAGGGCAACTACTACTACCCTCTTGCGCATGCACTCTTAGGGTTAACAAACAAACAAAAAACAACAACAACAACAACAACCACCAACCAACATTGTCTGTTGAATTTTTTTTAGCAAATTAACTGTCTACCAGTCCCACACATCGTGACTTATAAGACCTGCAACTACCTCTATGAGGTCATAAGACTTACATTTGGTAATGGTCATCAATACTATACTGTATCATGCTAAGTTGCTTATGGCAGTAGTGGTTGTCATGGCTCCTATGACTTGTCCTAGTCTTATTCTATGAACTGCATGTGAAAAATGGCATTTTTTCTTCCCATCACTGCACACTGGTGGGACTAGCTAAAAATATTTGTACGCACATTTTATAGACACACACATTTAAATTTGACGTAAGACATACACATTTTATACATTCCCCCGGAATCCTGGGGAGATACGTTAGGGTAACCAGACCCTTCTGAGCAGAGCGATTAGGTAAAGGGTCTGGCCAGCGAGACTACATGAAACCATGGGCCTAAAACAAAGTAGAAAATATAATATGTTGAGTTGCATGCAATGATTATCTCCCCTTCATTGTCCAGGAGCACACTAAAGGATGTTAGGGTGGCCATGGGAAAAAGCTATGAGTGAGGATAATTTTGGTGGAGCATGTTTTAGAATAATTCAGTAACTAGAAACCATTCCAACATGCACCCACACTTTCTCACAAAGAAATGAAAATTTTCAAGAGTACTATGAAACAAACAAACTGACGAGCCCTTGTCATACTAAAACTACCACAAAATATCACTATCATAACTTAGAAAAAATTGTTCAGGAAACACAACTTCACCAGGAAAAACAAATGACCTGGGTGACCCTGTGCAGCTAAAATACTTAGAAACCCACAGACTGCTAGCAATAAAACTACTTACCCAGAAGCATAAGCTTCCTTCAAGTTCACCAAGAGACACAGTAGCGTACCGTATTACGAATCAGTAGACTAGCGCGCAACAATAATTTAGACGACCACTTCCAGTCGAGAGTTTTAATGGTAAAGCGTTTTTAACTTATTTAACCTGGCGATACTTACCTACACATAACTGGAAAAGGGTTTTCCATGAGATAATGCAGTATCTTTGCCTACAGTCCCGCAGTTCTTATCAAAAAACTCATTTCATTGGTTAATCAAATCATGTGACCAATTATAGCGCCGCGCGTGACCAATTATAGCGCCGCGCAAGGGCTAGGGCTAGGGCTAGGGGACCAATCAGAAGAATTCTTTGATAAGAACTGCGGGATGGCTCATCTTTGCGAGGCTGCTGGGGAGGAAACAGCGTTATTTTAGCGTCTAGCGCAGCGAAGTACTTAGGGCCTGAGGGAGGTAGTTCACGATGCACAGAGCCGCCTATGTCTACGCAACAGTACATAGCCTAACAAACATTTAACGTAGCTACATTTTCATCAATGCCGTTGGAGGGACATTATACACTCAAGGTGGGGTCACTATCTAATTGTGTCTTTCTCTGGAAGGACCTGGGACCTGAGTGATCAAGCAAAAAACTACACCAGTATAAAACTGTGCAGTGGTATGCACACTGGATATGCTGGCGCTTATGAGGGATTCTTCTTCAATTAATCATCAGCCAAGTTACAGTTCCTAGCTTTCTAATTTCGCTTAATAATATAATGCAAGAAGTTAACTAAACAATTAGTTAAATGCATTTAATAGTTAACTAACAACATTTGGACCCTTCAGTAAACCATGAGTAAAACAAAGGTGTAAAAAAACAGACCTGTAAAACTACAGTAAAACATGGTACAATGTTTTACTTAAGGTTTCCTGTCAAGTAAAACTAAGTATGTTTTACTAAATGAGTAAACTATGCAGTAAATCTTTAGTGTAATAGTTTCCTCAATTTAGTAAAACAAGCACCTTCAAGCAGTGAGAGGCTCCTGCGCATTACCAATCCCCTCCTTCCAGTAATGGTTACAGAGGTAGATTATGTGTGATAGGGTGTGGAGGTGAGGGGAGTGGGGATGGGCAATTAGGAATGACAAGGTTGATAATTGTTAAAGTGGTTTAATTGTACATCCTACTTTATAGAGTCCAGTGTGGAGCTATCTGAAATTATTTTAACCCCAACTCCAAGTGGTTCCTCCAGTTATAGAGCTACATGGACACCATCCTACTATGATACTTCAAGATACATGATAATAGTTTATCCTCCTGAATCCTGCACACAGGAAGATCTCATCATCCACAACGCTGATACGAGTACAGTATACAACATCACTATAGCACTCAAAGACTGCCCACACACGATATATTCCACTTTTATATTAGGCAAGTTTCAAAATGCATGCAAATGTGATTGTTTATAATATAATTATTGTCTTTTTTAAAATAAACATTAGTATTTGGTGTTCAGATAATTCAAACGTAACTATATTGATGTTTAAAGACTGAATGTGTTTTTTATATAATTATATTTAATAATAATTACACTACTAATGAATTTAAATGGCTAAATATCTTTATATTCATTTAGAATGTCAGCTGATAAAAGAATCTACAATACTATTCTATAGCATTACAAACAATAACCGAATGACTGTACATTTATCATATAATAATACGGTTATACAATGTATAAACATAACTTGGGGAATAGACTTCTGGGATGACACACTACCAACAACATCAGTTACCAGTAAGAAGTAGGAATAAATAAATACTAATTAATGTAGCAAAGTGTACTTTTTGTGATATCTTTACTGTTATAATTTATATATGGGACTATTATTGCGAAATTGAAGTCAAAAATTGGAGTAAAGTTGTATCTACAGGTTTTGGCTAAAATAATTATTCATGCTCATAATTATTTGCAATTATAAACATGCAATAAATACATGTGATATATTTATATACATGTATTAAATTTTCAGATGCTGCACTAAATATCAATGATACATTAAATATCAATGATACACTCGAAACAGTCAATGATACACTCGAAACAGTCAATGATACACTCGAAACAGTCAATGATACATTTCAGTCTGATGTCCAGGATTCTCTGAGTATGTCTGAACAATGCAAAAATGAAGTACTAAATACATGTTCTAGCCCTTCACTATCAACAATACTGAGTGTTGCTGTGACATGTCTTCTGACCATCATTATTCACGTCATAATAATAGTAGTATTTACAATCACAATGAAGAGAAAAAGTAAGCAGAAGTTCATATAAAATTATAATATAAAATTACCATTTGTTAATTCAGGCAAAGTTAAGAAGAATCAACCATCACAGTAAGATTTTAATATAATCAACATACTAGCTATATTACAATATTATTTATCAGTAATTTTTTTTTCAGGTTTGCTGAACACAGTGTCAATAAAAAGGTTGTAAAAGTAGGACAAATAGTATTATAATTGTTTTCATTAGCAAAAAAAATAATTATATTCATTATTTTAGGAATCCTCCCAATTGAAACATTCACAGATATTAACAAGCAAGGTATGATATCATATCACATTGATAGGAAGTAATCAACTTCTAGTGCTAATGATGGTCCAATAGTTATTATGTCTGAACAATGCAAAAATGAAGTACTAAATATACGTTCTAGCCCTTCACTATCAACAATACTGAGTGTTACTGTGACATGCCTTCTGACCATTAATATTCAAGTCATAATAATAGTAGTATATACAATCACAATGCTCATGATGTAATAGACATTTGACTGATAGTATTTTTTATTACAAATTATTATTTCAGGTAAAAAATCTATATATTTGACCACTATAAGCGCTTTTATTGTTTACAAGACAAATAGCTATTACGCTGTATCGTTATAATGATGATATTGTAATTGCAATTTTCTATACTCATAGAATGCTGCATATGCCACTGTTCAGGTTAACAAGCAAAAGGTATAAAATTAAAACTGTAATGAATTAATTTGGTAGTAGTTAAGGTACAGTTTAAAAAAATTGTATTTTTTGCAATTCTATTGAAGGTAAAATATAATATTGAATGTTGATTTAAGCTAATTATCAAACATTTTTAAATATAGAGGGAAATTGCTGCTGATAATCATTTGATTACAAATGGCTTAAAAAATGATGGTAAGCCAGTGACGCAGATTGTAATGCTTTCTAAATATTCAACTACTGAATTCACTTCTTTCTCAGATATGTATGAGACTATTAATAACTGAAGATTAAAAGTCATCATCATGGACAGTGTTGTTACTTAGTAAAATATGCTATTATCATACTTCATAATAATGATAGTAATAGTTATGTTGAATTCAATGTTTAGTTCACGTCATTCATTGAAATTATTACTGTTTAATTTAGGCTATTTGGTACATTTTTATACAAATTATAATTTCATCAAAGAGAATTTTCATGGGATTAAATAATAGAATGAGTGCAAAAAAGTGATTATTTTAATTATTTCATTGTTAACACAGTTTCATATCATTATTCATCAATTTTTGAGCATAGCTTTACTTTCATAAAATATTTTCTATTTCAAATTCATAATAGCTCTTGTTATTACAAGTCAAATGTGTGTTTATATTAATCTGTCAATTCAAGATTAGATTACAGCAACCGTAAATAAGTATGTTATTTTAATCTTTCATTCTGTGTCATAACCGTCCATCACACAATTGATAAACAATGCACATACAGTTTATTTTAGAATAGATAGTTCTATAGCTTCAGTTTCAGCATTCGATTATCAAGATAAGATATTATTAGAAAATTGGATATTGTTTCGTATAGTCACAATTTGTTTAAATGAGAATGAACACTTAGTAGCAAAAGAAGTAGCTATATATTTAGATATATCTTGAATAAACCCAGTGTGTGCAGGTCAATATTTATAAATAGTTCATTATGAGCATATAAAATTTAAAATGAAGATAAGGGCACAAATGATAGCATTAGCTGTTCTCCTTATAGCAGTCATTATTCCCAATTCATAGTCCAATAGCTATAATATTTTTATTTTAGGCCATGGTTTGAAAACATGGTCCAAAGCAATTGTTTGGATCATTAAGGAACTAATTGGCAACATTTTAAATACATTCAACCCAAAATTGCAGGTGTTCAAGCATTGATAGCATTTAGTACTTCATTCACTATGGCTAAGTAACCAATTTTTTAATTTGTAAGAGCTAGCTGATGCTCATGAAGGAATATGCAATGTACTAATTTCAACACCCGTAAACTTTGCCGCAGGAAGCTAAACAATTGAAATATTGTTATCCTGATGATTTTCCAAATTTGCTCCAGAAGAAATCATATGAGATTTCCACCTTGATATCTAGTCTAGTCACTCTTGGAATTGATTGTAATTACATATGGTACACTCTTGGCATAGTAGTTACAATAATATATTGTGTTTATGAAATATCTTTGATATTTTGATTCTTGTTAAAAAAATTTCCACTTTGCAATAAAACAGCAACAACAACCTTTAAGATACAAATTTTTCTTCAGATTATAAAAAATGTGGAAGTATTAAGTCATCTACAATGCCGTTTTTCTTACAACAAAGTCTGTTTCAACTGAAAACCCCATATTATCTACTGAAATCGTTATAATGTACTGATAAAAGCTATCATCATAATGGTTGTATTTGTTAAATTAGAATACTAATAATTTATAGACTCCAGTGTGAAGCTATCTGAAATTGTTCTAACTCCAACTACAAATGGTTCCTCCAGTTATAGAGCTACATGGACACCATCATACTACCACCCTTCAAGATACATGATAACAGTTTATCCTCCTGAATCCTACACACAGGAAGATCACATAATCCACAACACTGATAACAGTAGAGTATACAACATCACTATAGCACTCAATGACTGCCCACACAGGATATATTCCACTTTTATATTAGGCAAGTTTGAAAATGCATGCAAATATGATTGTTTATTTACTAGTATTTTGTGTCTAAATAACTCAAATACTTATGTTATACTCATGATTTATAGCTAATGGACATATCTCTGTATATTTTTATCTAGAATGTAAGTTGAAAAAAACATTTACAATACTATCATAGGTACGTTTCAGAACACATACAAATGTTTCAGAACACATACAAATGTAATTATTTATATTAAATGTCTCTAATAAGAAACTAATATTTAATGTTCCGACAATTCAAATGTAAGTCAGCTGGAATATTGAAATTAAATTTGTTATATTTCAATAATACTTATTATAATATACTCATGACTTACAATGGTCAAATCTCTGCATAATATTTTTATTTAGAATGTAAGCTGATAAGAACAGCTACGATACAGTTTTATAGCATTACAAACAGCAACCAAATTAGTGTACGTTAACTATATAATAATACAATTATACAATGCATAAACAAAACATGGGGAATAGACTTCTGGGATTACACACTACCTACAACATCAATTACCAGTAAGTAATTAAAACAAGTAAATTGTTTTTAAAGTATTGTATTTACAGAATTAATTTATCTAATGGGAGTATTTTGTATTAAAGTCCAAATGTATATTAAAATTGTCAAAAATTACTTCAGCTATACAAATGATTCATATTCATAATTAATTGTTGCAAGTAAAATAATGCAAACAATACATTGAATAAGAAAATATTACTAACTTAAACTAAATGCAAAGAAAGTAATTATTTCCTAGTTATTAATGAACAAGTTCATTGTATTAATCTTATTGTGAAATATATAAGTAATTTTCAGATACTTCAATTGCTATCAATTATACATTCGAATCTGTCAATGTTACACTCCAGTCTGATGTCCAGGATTCCCTGAGTATGTATGAACAATGCAAAAATGTAGTACTAAAAACATCTTCTGTCCATTTTCTTCCAATAATACTGAGTGTTGCTGTGACATGTCTTCTGACCATCATTATTCATGTCATAATAAATGTAGTGTTTACAATCACAATGAAGAGGAAAAGTAAGTGTAAGTTATAATATATATTTAAGGTAATAATTGTCATTATTTTTAATTCAGGTAAAATTCTGAATCAATCATCTGTAAGATTCATAACATTAAATGTAGTAAGTAATATTACAATATTATTGATGAGTAAAGAAAAGTTCATTTTTCTTTCAGTTTTACTGAACAACGTTGCCATACAAAGGTAAGAGAAGTACTAATAATATATTCTTTATTAAAAATGATCATTTTAGCAGATTAATACGTCAGTTCTTTAGAAATCTTCTCAATTTAAGTGCTCATAGAAAGTGTAAGATAATATATGGTGTGAATATAAGAAATAATGCATTTCTATTGCTATTTTAATGAGTGTTAAATAGCTTAACAATGTAGATAAAGATCTATTGTAGATTGTTATTTCTATGACAGTCAAATCATATTCTGCTAATTAGTTACAAAACAATAAGTGGAAAGAGAATATGCATTTTTAAGGCATTTGAATGAAATATTTGATTACATATTACATAAATGTATATAAGGTTAATGACTGATTATTTCTTATTACAATTTATTTTAATTTTCATTAAAAAAACGTATTTGATGAATTCCTAGCCCTAGCCCTAGCCCTAGCCCTAGATTGCATTGTTATTGAATATTGTTTTCCTAAATGCATAGAATGCTGCATGTGCCTCTGTTCTGGTCAACATGCAAAAATAAAAAAAAATAAAAACTCAACATTTAATCAAATGTATCTTGTCTTGGCTAGTTGGTAATGGTAGAAGTTAACCTTTTCCTTCCAGGAGCCGCTTTAAAGCATTCCAAGACCGGGTCGCCTTCTTCGATTTTTAGAGACACTTTACGATTAGTTAGAAACTTAAAACTTGAAACACATGTGCCCAGAGCATTACTAAAGCTAGAAAAAATGTTTACATACCAGGTAGCTTCCAGAGTATTTCACAGCTTTTGCGTTTATGCTTAGGTCAGTCATATTTTACCGTGGTCTCTATGAAAAATTATATAAAAGTTACCTCAGTCACAGAAGCTTTTTAGATGGCTTAGCTTTCTCTGTAAGCATTGTAGAAGCAGTGAAAATGTCTTTGAGCCCATGAGAACCTGGTAGTGTATCAGACTAACTGTTTGCTTATGGTCGAACATTCCCCGGTTTAACGAACTGTCTTCTCTGATTTTTATAAATTAGCCATTGCTATTTAGGCCTGTTATTTCATAATACGTCATTGGAAGCATGTGATTTTACCAAAAAAATTGTGAGCACTGTGTGACCTTGGCAATTTTGGAGAAATTTTTTTTTTTGCACAATCATATTCAAAATGGCTTCAACAAGTTACAACGTTGAGGACATTTTTTATTTGCTTGAGAAGGATGATTCTGAGTTTCCTGATTTAGCGATGAATCAGAATACAGCAGCTCTGACTCGAAGTTAGAGGGAACATTTCTGACCCTGGTAAGCTCATATTTTGTCACAAAAACATCCTTCTAGCAAAAGAAAGGTATTAGCTTCACTATGATATTTTTATATGTGTTATTCTTGAGTAGTTTTTGAATTATACATCGGTTACTGTTGTTGGCTTTTTTTGACCACATTCAAATTTTCAAAAAAATAATATTTGTTCATGTACTTATAGCAGTGGGAGGAGATGCTAGCTTTTTAGGATGTGTGTATTTGGTTAGGTTTACAATTCACAACAAACACCTGAACAACAAATTTGTTGTGTATTGGAGTGTTTTAGGGGTGTGTACTGATGGGAGTAGCCCTGATGATCTGTTTCGACTTGGCGTAGACGTACAGGGGTTGAACGTACTGCATATTGTTATAGCCCATTTTTGAAAAGCCATGTTACATTAACAGCAAACAAAAACATTGTGTTGTGTTTGTATTGTTTTAGAGGAACGTTGTGGGGCTGGGTCTTCCCCCAAAGACCAGAAGAAAGAAGTGAACAAGAAAGTTGTTTATTTATTATTTGAGTTCTGTGTCACAGTAGTTAGCTGTTGTATTCGTTGAGTTTTATGTCACGGTATAGTATTCATTTTTGTTTGTGTATGTGTGTGTGCTGTGTAGTGAGCCTGCGCACAAGCAGTGGACTTTACGTAAATACTGTTATTTGTACGCGTGTTGTTCAGTTCTCTCAAATTCAATATTCTTAGTTTAACACCTGAGACACTTGAGTGGGCTCCTGGGTAGCTAAGCGGGTAAGGGCTAGCTATTCACCAGTTATCCCTGAGCCAAACCATCGCCCAGCGAGTAGAGAATACCTGGTGGTAGCATCTACCGGGTGCTGGATATCCACAGAGCTGACGACCCGACCGGCTATCACCTCGCTGGAGACCAGAACCCCCACAATTGGCGGCAGCGATGCTCTTCATCGCCTTAACAAGCGGATCGAGGAGTCAAGACAAGCCCCCACGACATCGTCCAAGCCTACAAACTATATTTTTGTGTCTCGTTATTTCTATTTTGTGTGCACCACACGTGGTCGCCGTCTTTGTAAATTAATTTTTGTTACTGTTCTTGTTGTGTTCGTTTCCTCAGAAATCTCCCGAGTTCGTGATCCTGAGTGGATGAGCGGGAGAGCCGGCTGCACAGGACCTGCAAAAAGTTGAGGAACGAGAGCAACGGAGTTGAACGGTTGAACCGGGAATCTGCAATCCCCCGACTCTGGAGTAGTGCTTGCAGCAGTAAGGGTGAAGGATCAGAGATTGTTGCTAGTAGTATTGCTGGTAGTGGTAGTGTGGTTTGTGAACCAGGATTATTAGTGCCTATTGATAGTAGTGAGACTATAGTAGGCAACATGAGTGTCTTAGAGCATGATATTATTGAGGAGATTGGAAGAGATGAGGAAATAGTGGGTGATGGAAGTGTCAGAGAAGAGACAGGAAGGAATGACAGGGATGGTGGTGAGAGCGTGATTGACAATGATGAAGATGTGAGTGAGCCAACAACTCGTGAGCTAATGAAGTTATTTCATGGGTTAATGACAGGATTTCAGAAGGTGACTGATAGAGGAAGTGATACTCTGATGGATAAAGGGAGAATGGTGAGCAATATTCCATCTTACATGGATGGTAGTGAAATATCTAAGTACATCAGGGGGTTGGAGGCAGATCTTAAGGATATAGGTGTGTCTCAACGCCAGTATAAGAGAATCTTGCTGTCTAAATTGTCTCCTAAGGCTAGAGAGCAGGTGGTTGATCTAGTTGATAGTGGGGAGTGTACATATGAGCTGTTGAAACGTAAATTGCTGGAGAAGGTGGGTCTGAGCAAGAGAGATCTGGAGATAAAGTTATTTTGTGATCTGGAGGATGACACTAAGGGAATGGATAGGTTGGCGAGGTATAAACATAATAAAGCAACTAATTGATCGTGTTGGAATGATGTGCAAGAGTAAAGACGAGTTGGCATTGTTTGTGGTTAAGGGTCTGTTTAGAGTTAACTTGCCATTATCCGAACAAGGTCTAATTGATGGCCGCAATGTAGTGTCATTCAATGACTTGAATGAGGTGGCAACAACCCTAAAAGCTAGCAATGCCCGTTCTAGAGATCAGCTAAGGGCTGGGCGAAGAGATGTTAGCAATAGCACCAAATGCTATAGATGTCAGGGCTAGTCCATAAGGCATTTGAATGTCGTATGAGTCAAGATGACAGACAGTCTCGTCTAGTGTGCTATTCTTGCAATCAGGTTGGGCACAGGTCCACAGAATGCCCCAACAAGCCTGATAAATCCTCACAATTCTCCAGTGTAAAGAACAATGATCAGACCAATGTTAAGAAACTGGGAGTCAAAGTGGGTTCTGCACCTAAAATTGCTAACTGGGTTGCAGTAGGCTCTGATTTTCGGTTAGTGAAGGGTAAGGTTAATGGGTTGGATTGTCCGATAGCCCCTGACACGGGAGCCGAAGTAACTATAGTCCCCGGTACTCTGGTCTATGAAAGCCAGATGCTTCCTGATACAGTGGTAGTACGTGGTGCCACAGGTATACCTGTAACTCTGTGCATGGCTGATGTACAGTTTGAGATAGAAGGTATCTCTTCTGTAAGGAGAGTGGCCGTTGCCAGAGCTGACATGCTCTGTGATAAAGTTTTATTCTCAGTTCCCATGGATGATTCCATGGCGAGAAAGCTCCTTCTGGGTGCCGTCGAAACTCCAAATATTGGAGTGGAGGCGGGGCACTCCGGTGATACCCCGGACACCCAGATATCTACCTCGGTAGATGCGGTTGTAGCTCTAAGTGGTAAGGAAGTAGGTGGTGAGACCTCAAAGATAACCTTGGAGCAAACCGAGGAGCAAGCTTCGGTGAATGTAGTCACCAGAGCTGGTCGTTGGATGGAGTCACTAGCTGCCGAGACTGCTGCCCAGAGGGACAGAGACACGGTGCCGCCTGTCCCTCTGGAGAGCATAGACGAGGTTATGTCTGAGGTTCAGGTGGAAGAGGATGAAGTAGCAGAGGTAGCACGAGATGTAGCTGAGGTTGATGATAGTTCGGGTAGTGCAGAGGCAGAAATGCAGTGTTCCTTCGGTAGCCCGAGCTTGGTGGATGATCCTGATGTAGAGAAGTTGAAGGTGGAAATGGTGGCGAATGATTCGTTAGGTCATTGTAGGGACTTAGCTGATACAAAGAAAATGGGTTATTCTTGGGGTGGTGGTTTGCTATATCACACCATAGTTGATGATGGTGACAGTGAGAAGAAAAGGCTGGTACTTCCTAAGTCTAGGAGAGCCAAAGTCCTTGAGCTTGCCCATGACAGGACTGGTCATGTTGGCATTAAGAAGATGAGAGCCCTTATAAATTCTCGTTTTGTGTGGCCAGGAATAGGGAAAGATGTTACAAACTTCGTTCAATCTTGTAATATGTGTGCTAGGATGAACAAGTCTGGTAATAGACAAGCCCAACTAGTTGAGAGACCGATAGTAACGGAACCGTTCGAGTCCGTGGCAGTGGACATCATCGGTCCTTTGCCTAAGGCCAAGGGAGGAGTTCGATGTGGCCTGTGGCAGTTGCCATGAGAACGGGTTCAGCCTCAGAGGTTGCAGACGGCTTGGTTGCTATTTTCACTCGGACAAGTTTTCCTCTGAAAATTTTGTCAGATAGGGGCAGTGTTTTCATGGGTAGAGTGGTCAAGCGCCTGTATGAAATTCTGGGCATTGATTCACTGCATACGTCTCCTTATAGGCCTCAAGGGAATGGAGTGGTAGAGAGGTTCCACGGTACTTTGAAGCCAATGCTGGCAAAGGCTGTGTATAGCGGCGTTGATTGGACGACTTTCCTGCCTATGGCACTATTCGCCATCAGGCAGGTGGTCAACCGAGATATTGGTTTTTCACCTCATGAGCTGGTGTTCGGCAAGCAGATGAGAGGTCCACTAGACATCCTTTATGCAGGTTGGGTGGAGGATTGTTACAAGGACATGGATGTTAGCTCATGGGTAGAACGTCTGCAAGACAGGCTTAAGGTCTTGCATGAAGTGGCTGTAGTGAATTCAAATAAGTCAAGTGTGACTAGAATGTTGGCATGTAACAAAAACAAGTCTGATAGAGTGCTAGACGTGGATAGTAAAGTTTTACTGAGGGTACCTGGATTGCTTGGTGCATTAGAAGCTTCATGGGAGGGTCCCTATGAAGTCGTTGATAAGCTGTCAAGAGTTAACTATAAAGTACGAAGAGAAGGAGGTCAATGTGACAGATTGTGCACATTAACAATACTAAGAGATTCGTGAGTAGGCCTTTGAATGTAAATAGTGTTTGTGTAGTAGCAGAAGAAGACAAGGAAATGTGTGAGATGTGGGAGAAACGTGGTGGGTTGAGTGATGAAGTGTGCGACGAGTATTCTGAGAGAGATCTGCAGACTGTATTGGCTAGGTTGTCTGACTTTTTCTCTGATAAACCGGGTTTGTGCTCAGTTGGGGAGTGCGTGATTAATGTCCGGGAGGGAAGTCAAGTTGTGAATTTGCCACCTAGGCAGGTGCCTATGAACATCAGGCAGGCTGTCGCTGATGAGATTGAGAAATTGCTTAAGTTAGGGATCATAGTGAGGAGTGACTCTGAATGGTCTAGCCCAGTAGTTCCAGTGCGTAAAAAAGATGGTAGCATACGTTTATGTGCTGACTATCGGGAATGTAATAGTATCACTCCACTGAGGCGGTTTTGGCTTCCGTCTCTGAATGAGATCCTGGACAAGGTAGGGGCCAGTCAGGTTCTGTCTAAGCTAGACTTGACCTCTGGCTTCCATCAGATCGTGATGGCTGAAGAAAGCCAGGAGCTGACATCTTTCAGCTGCCCGGCTGGAAAGTACAAGTTCATAAGAATGCCATTCGGACTTAAGAATGCACCAGCGACCTTTCAGGCTATTCTTGAGCAGGTATTGAAACCGGTATCGGACGTATCGTCCAATTTCATAGATGATGTGGTGGTTTTTAGTAGTAGTTGGGCGGATCACTTGAAGGATCTTGAAAGGGTCATTAGGTGCTTGGGAGAGGCAGGGTTGGTAGTGAAACGGAAAAAATGTGAGTTTGGTAGGCGTTATATGTCGTATTTGGGACATCAAGTCGGGTGTGGGCGTGTGGCAGTGCCAGAGGCGAGAGTGCAAGCTATGGCAAATTATGGCCGACCAGTGACAAAAAGACAGATGAGGTCGTTTCTGGGATGAGTAGGCTACTATCGGAACTTCATCGATGGTTTTGCCCGACTCTCTACAGTGCTCACCCCAGCCGTTGCTCTCTCGGCTCCACAAAGAGTCTGTTGGACTCGGAAGATGGATGAAGCATTTATATGTTTGCGTGAGTCTCTGTGTAATCGTGCCATTTTGTATGTGCCTGTTTTGCGTGATGTGTTCATTTTGTGTACGGATGCATCTGGAGGAGGAGTTGGTGCGTGTCTCCATGTTGTACGAGACCAGCAGTAGTTGCCTGTAGCCTTTTACAGTAGGCAGTTGAGAGGGGCGGAGAGGACATATACAGTCACAGAACTGGAGTCATTAGCCATTGTAGCTGCACTTCTACATTTTGATTTTTACCTCTATGGTGCCTCTGAGCTACAGATCATAGAGCCTGTACGTCCCTACTGTCAAGCAGCCACCTTAACAGGAGACTAATGAGGATGGCACTGAAGCTGCAGGGCCGTGAAGTAGACATACGATATCGTCCTGGAAAAGACAACACGAATGCCGATGGGTTGAGCCGCCAGGACTGGGATGTAGATGACTTGGAGGAGCCCAAGCCTGGTGGTTCTCAGCCTGGCCAGATGGGCTCAGGCTTAGCGGAGGGGCCTGTGGGGCTGGGTCTTCCCCCAAAGACCAGAAGAAAGAAGTGAACAAGAAAGTTGTTTATTTATTATTTGAGTTCTGTGTCACAGTAGTTAGCTGTTGTATTTTCGTTGAGTTTTATGTCACAGTATAGTATTCATTTTTGTGTGTGTATGTGTGTGTGTGCTGTGTAGTGAGCCTGCGCACAAGCAGTGGACTTTACGTAAATACTGTTATTTGTACGCGTGTTGTTCAGTTCTCTCAAATTCAATATTCTTAGTTTAACACCTGAGACACTTGAGTGGGCTCCTGGGTAGCTAAGCGGGTAAGGGCTAGCTATTCACCAGTTATCCCTAGCCGAACCATCGCCCAGCGAGTAGAGAGTACCTGGTGGCAGCATCTACCGGGTGCTGGATATCCACAGAGCTGACGACCCGACCGGCTATCACCTCGCTGGAGACCAGAACCCCCACAAACGTATTTGTACAACCTTCGTGGTGATCTTTGCTGACTTAGGGTATGTTGGTACTAGGTCTCTTTATAGCCTTTTGAGTAGAATTTCACTTTAACATTCACATTTGACATGCATTTGTGTATGTAATAGTCGTGTGTGTAACCAAATTTATGCATAAACAACGCTGTTATCATGATCGTAGATAATTTCGTGTATTAGACTAAAATTTGGTGTTTACCAAAAATTTTTTTAAGTGTCCTTATATATATAAACAGTGTTGTGCTTCTGTAATTGTCACTGTAATTGTCATCAAAAAAATGTATATATTCTTCTAGGAAATTCTTGTTGATCTTTTTCCAACTTGACGTTTGAGCAGCAGTGATGCTCTTTTTGTTCCTGAGATGACAGTCACCCCTATGTGACCAAGTTTTATCTCACCTATGACGAAAGAACAGTAGATTTATGATCTATATCATTGTAATGATATATATTTGCAATAATAATATTTTTTGTCTAGTGTTTGTATTTTTTTAAAATTTGTTTATGTAAAAGTACATACAAAAATTGTCAACACTTTTTTGGTAGCTAAAATGTATAGAATTGTTATGGGCGACAGAATCACATAACAGTCTTATTATTTATGTCGTTGGAAAGCTCACAGCAAGTACTATAAGGTAAAATCTGTTGGTAAGCATTTCGATGAGCTAAATAAAAAGAGAAATAAAAATATAACTGTAATTGAAATATTGATTAACCTTCGTTGCCCGAAGTCATCTGAAGAGTGCACTAGATATCTTCACTGAAGTAGTTTTTTGGTAACTCATGGTGTAAAGTTGGTGAAAGCTCACTAGGGGCACCCCACAACCCCAGCTCAAGAATCCAAGAACATTTGAAACTTCATCATAAAACGTTTACTCTTTTGATTTATTTTTTGTCTTTAAATTGAATATATATGTAGGGCGGTACTAAATTATTTAAAGCATCATTCATATGTTACTTATATATAATTTATGTTAGAACAGCTATAGTGTGTAACTGCACGTTTATTTAACTCACTAGCAAAATATTTAAAGATATTAATAGATTAAATAATTTAATTTGGGATGTAACTCTGAGATATAATGGATGTTTTTCCTCAGATAAATATTTGGTATCCTCATTTACAAACAAAGATATTCAGGAAAATGAAAAAATTAATGGAGTCCCAATGGAATCATAGTGGCTGTGACAAGCATAGTATTTCTTATTTCTACTGTGTCTGCTATTTTTGTTCTAATGGCTGCTAAAGCTAGAAATTCAAGTAAGTATGTATCATATTGACTCACGCTATGTTTATAAATAAATATTATTTCATCTTTAGAATTAATTAAAGGCAAAGCAAATATGTAAGTACTTTCAAATTAACATGACAAACTCATTTTAGACTTGTACTATTGTAGTGAACACAGTATGAGTTTGGAAGTTCTAAACGATCAGGTATGTATCAGTAAGTGAAAATCTGAGACTATTCAAGAAAAAATAATTCATAAATTTTTTTTCATACTTGATAAGATAGCTATTGATAGTGTGTTAAAGATAATGAGACTTCTGCATTATAATTTATATTCAATATGTCGATATATAAAATTTATGTAAAGTAGACTGCTGAATGAATTCTAAATCTGGGTCTTTATTACAGACAGATTAATGTTATAGCTAAATTACAGTATGCTGGTTGAATATTACTTCTTCGCCATGTTTATGAAACAGTTTGAATAGCTATATATTATAACAGTTTACTAAAAAATATATAATGTATAATTTCTAAAAGAATTTAACATATAAAGTGGAAACAATTATTTATTTTAGGAAAGTGCATATGACCAAACAAGTAATAAACTTCAAAATCAACTTCAAGGAATTGAGGTAGGTTGATTATGATTTTTATTACAAGACCATTGAAGCTGGCAGATTATTATAGAACTTGAAATAAAATACAAATTTTGCAGAAATTACACCTGTATCACACACTTATAGTGAATTAAAATATTGTAAGAATAGCATGTAATATTTTTTTATTATTGAACTCCTTCACATGATACAAACAGCAATCCATACCCATTATACTTAGCTCTTGCTTTGTATTGATCAATCATTTAACTGTTTACTACAGAATGAATTGGAAGCATACTCAACTTTACAGAATTCATTTAAGTCTTCTTCTTCTAAACCAAGGGGTTCTGGATAAAAAAATGAATATGGATAAAGCCTATGATGTGATTCAATTGTCTTCAAAACCACAATCTACAAATGTACGTGCTATTAAGCCAAAAAAATGTATTTTAATAAAATAGGTTCACTGTAGATAATCGAATGTTGTATATTTCAGAGAGTGCCACCCTCTGGTCATGGAACTATCAAAAATACACACAGTTCCAGCAATGTATGCCCAACAAATCACCCTTTATATACTCAGGTATGTTGATCTATTGTTATTTTATGTAGATATAATCACCAACATTTACTATAGGTGTGCTATAAAGCACACCTCAGGATTGAGCATGAAAATGAGAGCTTAAAACTATAAGAATCACAAAAGGGATTAGTACAGGTACTTGTTTTATCTGCTCATTTGTGGATATTTAGCTGTGTTATTGATTAGCTCTGTACTCGTGGAAACTCAATGCATATTTAAAAAGTATAATTATGAATCGTATAAATTATCTGGGCCAATTCATTTGCCATTTTATATACAGTATTACATTACTAATGTCTTCAGTGTTTTGCTTGCAATGAATTTATAACATTATGTGTTATTTCTACCAGATAAATTCCACTGAGCATAAATTATTGGAGCATTGCTTAGTGGACATGCCAACTACTAATGACATAAAAACAGACAACATTGAAGAAAATATTCTATGCCATCCTGCAGGTGATTTATTTTTTTTAAAATGAGCAGGATTAAATAATACAATGTAATTTTATATGTATTTATATGTATTTTATCTTTAAATGTTAATTAGATAAAAGCTTAAATTTGGACATCTTGCTAATTCAGCTTAATACAATATCGAGGTGCTTCAAATCTCTAGGACAAGTTGTAGGCTTACCTTCAGACTTACTGGACAAAATAGAATCCAGTGCAGCTGTTCCATATGATGGATAGTTGAAGTATGTGATGCATGGCTCAGGAAATATAAAGATGACCAGTTGACTCTTACATGGAGAAATATTGCAGAGGCCCTCTGCTTAGTAAGACAGGAGCAATTATCTCAGGATATTATTATGAAAGTATACACTACTGGTGAGTTCAAATTAATGGTATAGCTGGATCAATTCATACCATTTTAACCTGAATGATTTATAAAAAAAATGAACTCCATAATTTTATTATTGTTTTATGAAATTAATGAATAAAAGACTGATAACTTTTGGCTTGTAGAATTATTAAAGGGTTCAGCTGTAATTATTTTCAATAGATGAAAAGTACAAAACATGAAATATTACTTTAAAAATAAAAAAAAATTTTCTTGTGAGAACATGCACTGTAAAAAAAGAAAGGTTTGGTGACAGCAACAAAACAGAATATATCACAATATACAATGAGAAATTCTAATCCTGCTTTGTTCTCTTACCACTAGTTGAGCTGATACATATTCTCTCTTTTTGTTAAGTACTCACGATACAAAGTTTCAATAGAGTATTTACAATGATAGGAATTAGATCCTCAGCTGGTTGGTATATCAATGTTAGTTCTGTTTATTGAACCTGCACTGCATACTTTGTACTTGAGTTTACTATTATACCAATTCCTTTGAGTAATGAGGATTTTTTGAGGTTGTATCGGGCAAGTTGACAACACTGTGATATAAAACACTATAAATACATTTGCGTGGCAGTAACTGAATAATGCAATAAGGGTATCCAGCAAGTATAATATTTTTTAATTTCTGCATAATATTATTGTTAATAATACAAATTACTGTCTTTTGAACTCAAAATTACAGATCACTAATTTGAAGAGTTAATTTCAGACAGAAGTAATTTCCGAAGACTCATATGTTTCACGTTTTTAATTGATTTATTATTACAATTTTGACTGAGTAATCCAGCACTCACCAGTTTTATACTTAATAATTCATAATTGTACAGAAATTTTGTGCATTAGTATATAATTTGTACTTCCATCTGTATGTACATGATATTGCTTGTATAACAGGAAAACTACCCTTCGATGTAAAGATGACTGAGTTCAATACTGTTTCATATCTTAAAAGGTCTTGCCCTCCTCCAGTATATCCTCACATTTCATTTACATAAAATAACTTTGAACAATGTCCTCCAATACCTCCACACATTACAGAGTATGGAGATGATGGGAGCCATGTATCGAGCATAGATGCATCAACAGCAGTGGAGCACACCCTCCCTCCAAAATTACCTCCTAAATTGTCATGTCATTGATATTACTTGTGAGTCATATTATTCAAAACAATTATAAGTGTGCATATATTAGAAATTTGTCACATCCTTAATTACTTGCTTTTTATTCATTAAATCAATTACAACTTTTTAGTAGTCTCAACTCTTTTAATTATTCATGGCATGAAACGGGAGTGCTGCAATTATGTATCAGCAATTTACTTCCTATTTAGGAAGTAAATTGGTATAATATATTAGCCGCTTAGCAGTTACTCATTACATGGGGATAAATTGAAACAATTTTTTTAATAAATTGGTGGTGTTTCCAAACCTTACTAAAATTAAGTAAAACATCGTCATTGTATATTATATTTTAAATATATAGACATGGATATTTAGATATAAATGTAGTTATATAGACAGACTATAACTTCAAGAAACGTTAATCCATTTAATTCATACGGTCCATTGTGAAACTAAAATTATAAGTTATAAATTTACCACCAACATAAACATATACAGAGACATTGTTGTAATTATGAATCAATTAGCTAATACAAGATCAATGCATCTATCTCAGTGTGACATAGAAAAAATTTATAATTTCTTCAAAATATTTTCAGATTTCATATACATTTATACCAACAATACCCTAATGCTTAATTGCATTAATAATTATAATTTAGCTAATGTCATACTTTAAAGGATTGTTCAAATGAATTCTATTCAGGGAATTCTTATACATAATCAACTAGTTAATCCCTCTATTAATAACTAGGCCTATTGTATTCCACTTGAATTTTTTAGAAATACTATTATGAATAATTTGATTCAATAGTTTTAGCTAATACAGGACAACATTCATATACTCTCATATTCTTATAGTCAAAGCAGTAAAGAACTTTAATATTACTTTTATTAGTTGAAGTTTTGACAAAATATTTTGTGCATATATGGTATAAATTACCCTTAATAATCTTACTTCGAAGCTCTATCATATCCCCACCATAACCCCTTGTTATTCCTTGTTTACAATAACTCTTGTAAAATTTACAAACAGCATACCATGGGGAAGATTTGGAGCACAAATAGATTGTCCATGTATCCATAATAAAGTGTAAAGATACTTGATGTTGCCGTCAGAGTAACACTTCTAAATAATTCTTGTTTTTGTAAGTGCATATATTCCCAACGAAAAGCAGGATGCTTGTTGTGAGCAAATATCTTTGAACAATTTGATAACAGTATTTGTTATTTAAACTGATTGTCCTAGATTAGATTATACAAGCATCTAAAATACTGCACAATTTGGGAGGTAAAAGTAGCACAACATTCTCATAGCTAGTCTCTAGTAAACAACTACAAGGAGTATAGTCATAACTAATGTAAAAGTGCAATTAATATAATTGGATTTTTAATATAAAAATTCAGCAGGCAATTTGCTATATCCTGCTCGTAAAGTTTGTGAATAATATTTTACCAGCTATAGATATGTAATAGCTAGTTGTATTTCTTAAAAAAAATAATGCAAATATAATTTAAACATTAGCCTATGTCACAGCAGCTGTTAAAATATCAGCTGGGGGTTTGGGTGGCCCACAACCAACTTCACTCTGTGAGTTACCAGTCATAGTACTAACTACTTCAGTGAAGATATATAGCATAAAATAAACCACTTATTACACCCATCTGAGTGATATGGCAAGATAATTCACTCTTTGGTTTTATTTTCACTCATCTCTAGGTCATGTAATCTCAAAATATTATCATGCACAATAAAACATCAATGACACGTATAAAAATGTGGAAATTTTTTTTATTAAAGTTGACTTAGATAACCACATATTATCCCCCAGACTTTATTAATTTATTAGTGATTATAGCTAGCTATGGAGCAGAGTAAATTGTGATGTTGATTAAATAATTACCTACAAGTTTAATAAGCATAACTGAAGAAACAGCTCACGCACACACTCACATGAATAATATATACACTGTAAAATTATAGCATGAAAACCCACCAAATTCACATCAACCTGGTGGTGTGAATGCCCACCATCAATGCATAGTGTGTCCTTCATACTTTCCACCTAGTGTGAATGCACACTTAACATGAAATTCACACTCAACGGAATAGCATGGATACCAAACATTAATTACATGCATGTGCAGGCAAAAACCAATGCTATTGTCGTTGTAATCTACTTTGTAAATGTGTTGTATACTTATGTGCTAGATAAGAGAGTTGACAAAGATTTTGGTCCACTGATTAATGACATCTGGGATTCAGGCACAGAACATATACAAATCTATTTTTGAAAAATAATGTTGATATTATAGATACAATATTACAATCAACCCAACTTAAAATAATTCACTTTAATGTATGAGTTCACACTGTTTAGGATGTGAATTCACACTGAATTTGGTGTGAACTCACACACTGAATTTGGCATGTATTTCACACCAAAATGATGAGGTGTGCACCTCACACCATATTTTGGTGTGACTATTGTTACAAGTGATTCCTACTTAATATGTTGTGGACTGCACACCTTTTGGTTTACAGTGTATAATACTTATTACATGAGTCGGAGGGACTTAGCTATATCAAGAGCAGGCTAATTCAATTTGCTAATTAACTTGATGCACTATAACTACATAAAAATCATACATTCCAAAGAACAGCTATTTGCCACATACTCATGTGAAAACCAAAGAATGTCACAGTTTGGTAGCAAAAAAATGTTTCTGCATCATTAGTACTGTGAGAGAAATTGCCATTTTTGTACCTCTAAAGATAAATTTGGTAAAGGGTAATTAAATGCTAAAATCATTAGCTGTGTATTTGCTCACCTCATAAAACTTTAACTGTCAGGAAAAGTGAGAAATTTGCTGCATATTACATTGGCATTATCATTTTAATAGGTATCAACTTTCTAGAACCAACAAAAAATGACTGGCATGTAAAAAGTATTATACACATCGGAATAGATATAATTTTTGGACGGTAATACAATAAGTGTGGTCTTGTTTACACATTTTCAGCCTTACAACACATTTCATTTTAATAGCTAACTTTTTAGGTGGTGCAGAGGCTTACTCAATAGACTATCTGCAAAAAAAAAACATTTTCCTATTTCTGGAAACAGATGTCAATCTAGAGATCCTTACTAAAATATTTGATTGAAAACTTTATAAAAATATAAAATAATACTAATCAAGTATTATATATTTGCTTTTCTTTTTTTCTCTACTGTTGTAGATCTCATTAGGCTCCCTCAAATTGGAAGGATCAAATAAAAACTTCTGACTATAAACTTAAAATAAATACTCATATTATAATGATATTATCAATCAAGAAACTATTAATGACAATTGTCATCACTGATGGTAGCTATATGGTAGACTACTGACACAATATTTTAATCAGTATTCTGGTCTATTATGTGAGACTTGCTTTGCAATTCCTTTGAAATGATGTTAGTAGTGTAGTCAATTTTCATGAATGTGGGCAGTGGCGTAACTGGACAGAAAGTTATGAAGGGGCCTGGCCTAATGTAGTGTGTATCCATGTATAATTCACAAGCTTAAATTGTTCGGTAAAGCATCTTTATTATAATGGGTAAAGTGTAGTCACATTCATTACAGTCACATTCATTATAGAGTAGTTAATTGGGAAGTGCTTAATTGTGAAGCCGCTAAGGGTAGTCCCGCGCCGGTGATCCTTTTCCTTCTATTAATTTATTGGGAGCGAGATACTCTCAGGAGTAACACAATTGAAAATCGGAGATGTTTGTTGGCGAGAGAGCGAAGCGAGCGAGACAGTATTAGGGGTGGATAATGCAAAATCGGGTATAAGCACTCGGTTAGCTCTGTAGCTTTGCTACATTTAAACCAACACACTTACTGGGGTAACACAATTGAAAATCGGGGATGTTTGTTTATTTATTTATTGGCGAGCGAGCGTAGCGAGCGAGACACTTACGGGGGTAAAAATGAAAAAATCGGGGATGTTTTGTTCATTTAATTGTTTACCGTTTTGAATTCTTTTGCGGGTGCAGTTACAACTTGAAAACTTATGGGACTTCCATTTCTATTCGAGTTAGTGGCGGTGGTAAGTCAATGCGCTCTTTGTCATGGTTATAAGCCGTGCGCAACAGTATTTACTTGAAAATACATTGTCCACTAGACTACACTGCAAGGTAAGTCTGTGTAGGTGCATGTCCAGTTGTGTCAAAGCATTGTGTGTTACAACCACTACTTGGCTAAAGAATATCACAAAGAAAACTTTTAAATAACGTGTATTGTTTTGTTGTTGTCATTTTTCCCTTCAATTCAAGCAGTTGCAGAGAGTTGTTATATGGCACTGAAATCCCTTTACCGTGTATGCAAAATTAAAAAACTGGACCTTATTTTCAGTAGCTTCAGTGTTAGAAGTCAAAATCATTCATATAAAAATAGTATAGTCTTTAGGCTCGCTCGCCATTTGTGCTCAAGGACATCACTAGTTTCAGACCTCTCAACTCTCACGCATTCTGCATGAGTCACACGCATTCCATCATTTAATCACGCTCACACGCATTGAAGTTATAGTCTCACGCAATTTTAGTAGATTTCAATAATGTGGGCGTGGTTGAACTATTGCGCAACACGAATCGAAAATGACTAGTGCTGGTGAAGAGTTTTAACTATTTGAGACCAAAATATAAGGGAATAGAACTAGTGATGTGCTTGAGCACAAATGGCGAGCGAGCCTAAAGACTATACTATGAATGATTTTGACTTCTAACACTGAAGCTACTGAAAATAAGGTCCAGTTTTTAAATTTCGCATACACGGTAAAGGGATTTCAGTGCTTGAATTGAAGGAAAAAAACAACAACAAAACAATACACGTTATTTAAAAGTTTTCTTTGTGATATTATTTAGCTAAGTAGTGGTTGTAACACACAATGCTTTGACACAATTGGACATGCACCTACACAGACTTACCTTCGCAGTGGACAATGTATTTTCAAGTAAATACTGTTGTGCACGGCTTATAACCATAACAAAGAGCGCATTGACTTACCACCGCCATTAACTCGAATAGAAATGGAAGTCCCTTAAGTTTTCAAATTTTAACTGCACCCGCAAAAGAATTCAAAACGGTAAACAATTCAATTTCTAGGGTGACACGGGTACTGATCGATAAACCAGAGGATTCTGTTTAGTGCAATTTGGGACGGGGTCGACCACATAACTAACACAAAAACGCGAGGGTCAAAGTACAAAATGACATACATATGTCCATACATATATCTAAACTAGTGGTGTGCTTGAGCACAAATGGCGAGCGAGCCTGATAGTTAGGTAACATAAAATTAAGTATTGTTACTATGTTTTAGCTTAGTTCATGCAAACACTATAATAGCAGTTATGACCTTTTATTTAAGCAAACTAATACAAAATCACTCTCTTACCTGATTAATGGTAGCTTTTGTAATATCAAACATCTGCCATTCTGATAATCTCAATCACCAGTAACTCTTGAACAAGCTCTCAGCTACGACAAAAAATAAACCAGTGTTATTATTTGTAATTTTAGCCAACGGAATTACTACTTAACTCATTCTTGAGTATTGATAACTTCTGTAGTATCAAATTGAAGTTACTTTGACCATCTGAATTACCTTGAATTCTTGACAAGCTCTCACCTACAAAAACAAAAGACAATCAATTTTAGCACACAAATACAAAATTACTTTCTTACCTCGTTTTCTTGAGCAGTGGTAACTTTTGTAGTACCAAATTTGAGTCATTCTGACTATTTGAATTTACCAGTCACTGTTGACAACAAGCTCTTAGCTATAAAAAAGAAAGGCCAGAGTTTTTTTTTGCATATTTAGATAACAATATGGAATTACTACTTACCTCAGCATCCCTCGAGTAGTAGTAGCTTCCTTAGCATTAATACTTTATGTGCTTACATACGCTTTTCAGAAGTAGTGATAGCTCTCTTAGTACTGACTACAGGTGGCTCTTGACAACTAACAAGCCGCACTTAGCCGGAAAAAGGCGAAGTTTTGAATTTAAATATGGTAAAGGGTCTTCAATGCCATAGTAACCAGTCGAATCAACTTTTTGTTTCTTGAAAAGCAAGCGTTTTCACAGGAATTTTCTCACACTTTGGAGCTTAAGTAAAAAGTAAGGCTTGCTTAATGCTGTAGTTTCAGAATAAACTGGGGTCAAGCCTAAAAAGCCGTGTTTTTTTGAAGAAAAAAGTTCCCCGCGCGTGCGTTTAAAGGGCATACGTACAATCCATACATACATACATACATATATACATATAACATATACCCGATTTTGCATTATCCACCCCTAATACTGTCTCGCTCGCTTCGCTCGCTCGCCAATAAACAAACATCCCCGATTTTCGATTGTGTTGCCCCTGTAAGTGTCTCGCTCGCTACGCTCGCTAGCCAATAAAAGGTAAGAGAATAGTAGTAGCTTTTGCTCTATAGGATTCTTAATAATCATTTTTCTATTCTCCTACAAAGAATTAGCTAGCTGTTGAACTCCAACGGTTCTTGTGATTCAGGTTCTCAAGTCAGATCTTTAACAAGCTGTAGAACCTTCTGTGACTGTCAATACTAGCAGTGTTCACTCTAGACCTGCCAGGTATTCCATCATTGGTTGCTTACATGAAATAAAATTAGCCCCATGCTCAACAAACCAATATAATTCTACCTTAGCAACCAAAGTGCATGGACGTGTATCACCAAGCATGACTGTTTTCCACATCTCACTCATTTGACACTCGTCTCACTCATTTTACACTAAACTGTCACTCTTTTGCAAATATTACTTTATACTTAAGCTCCAAAGTGTGAGAAAATTCCTGCGAAAACGCTTGCTTTTCAAGAAACAAAAAGTTGATTCGACTGGTTACTATGGCATTGAAGACCCTTTACCAAATTTAAATTCAAAACTTCGCCTTTTTTCCTGCTAAGTGCGGCTTGTTAGTTGTCAAGTACTAAGAGAGCTATCACTACTTCTGAAAAGCGTATGTAAGCACATGAAGCTACTACTACTGGAGGGATGCTGAGGTAAGTACCTAATTCCATATTGTTAGCTAAATATGCAAAAATAACTCTGGCCTTTCTTTTTTATAGCTAAGAGCTTGTTGTCAACAGTGGCTGGTAAATTCAAATAGAATGACTCAAATTTGGTACTACAAAAGTTACCACTGCGCAAGAAAATGGGGTAAGAAAGTAATTTTGTATTTGTGTGCTAAAATTGATTGTCTTTTGTATTTGTAGCTGAGAGCTTGTTGTCAAGAATTCACGGAATTCAGATAGTCAAAGTAACTTCAATTTGATACTACAGACGTTATCAATACTCAGGAAATTGGTAAGTAGTAATTCCATATTTGTTGGCTAAAATTACAAATAATAACATTGGTTTATTTTTTTATCATAGATGAGAGCTTGTTCAAGAGTTACTGGTAATTGAGATTATCAGAATGGCAGATGTTTGATACTACAAAAGTTAACAAATCAGGTAGGAGAGTGATTTTTAAAAGGTCATAACTGCTATTATAGTGTTTGCATGAGCTAAGCTAAAACATAGTAACAATACTGTTGTTTTTATGTTACCTACCTAGGCAGGCTCGCTCGCCATTTGTGCTCAAGCACGCCACTAGTAATATATATGTATGTATTGTACGTATGTCCCTTAAACGCGCGTGCGGGTACCGTTTTTTTTTCTCCTAAAAACATGGCCTTTTATGCTTCACTCCACCTTCTTCTGATACTACAGCTTTAAGAAAGTCTTACTTGAAGCTTGGGCTCCAAATTGTGGGATAATTCCTGTGTAACGCTTGTTTTTCAAGTCCCAAAAAGTTACTGCGACTGGTTACTATGCCATTGAAACCCCTTTACCAGACATAATTTCAAAACTTCATCGTTTTTGGGGGCTACTAAAAATGCCGCTTGTTGGTTGTCGTCAAGTGCCACTGGTAGCCAGAATAGATAATACTATGGAAGCCACCATTACTTGGAAGAAGCTTATGTAAGTATGTAGTTCCATACTTGTTAGCTAAAATTACAAAAATAACTCTGGCTATTATGTTTTGTTAGAGCTGCGAGCTTGTTCACTGATTACTGGTGACTGAGGTAGTCAGAATGGCTGGAATTGGATACTACAGAAGGTACCACTGTCAGCATACATTATAATAATGCTGAGGAAGCCACCACTACTAGAGGGAAACTGAAGTACTTAAATCTATATATGTAAGTTAAAATTACAAAAATAACTCTGGCCTTTCTTTTGTAAAGTTGAGAGCTTGTTTTCAAGAGAGACTGGTAATTCAGATAGTCAGAATGGGTTCAATTTGATACTATAGAAGTTACTACGTACTACTCAAGAAAATGAGATAAGAAAGTAATTTTGTATTGTGTTGGCTACAATTAATTGTTTTTGTTTTGTAGCTGAGAGCTTGATGTCAAGAATTACTTGTAATTCTGGCCTATTATTTTGTAACTGAGAGCTTGTTCAAGAATTGTTCAGTAATTGAGGTAGTCAGAATTGCTCAAGTCTGATATTACAGAAGTTACCATTACTCAGGTAAGAGTATTTATGTTTGCTACTGCTATTATACTGTTCTGCATGAATTAAGCTAAAATATAAATTCTGTATTAACAATACTGTAGTTTTAACTAGGCAGGCTCGCTCACCATTTGTGCTCAAGCACACCACTAGTTGGCGAGCGAGCGAGACAGTATTAGGGGTGGATAATGCAAAATCGGGTAACCCAGCACAAGCTGCGTATTACTTACTGAGACTGGACAATAGAAAATCGACCTTCCTTTTAACGCTGACCGGGTGGGCGCGGACTGTTGTTATAGTTACAATCGTTACAAACAAATCAGGAAGGACGTACACACTAATCTTGCTGGGGCTGGATGTACGAATAGTCTCGGAATTTAACTTTGCTCGAAGTATTTATGGATCAGTGATGAATTAATTTAGTTAAAACGTCAGGTTGGAAACTAGGTGAGGTAGCTGAAGTATGCACAAGGGTGTTATAGGAAATAAATTCGAGAATGCTTAGCTAAATAGGAGAGAAAAGCATAGAAGCATACCCCATATGTCCATTGGCCTATATCTATGGCAAAGGTCCAATGCTTGAGCACCCTTAGTATTCCTTACTATCAAGAAAAAATTAAGCTTTAGCTAGTTACTATTTTTATTTTTTTGTTGATGCACACTTGCTTCTCAATTTCTTCTTAAATGGGACTTCTTATATATTTTATTCTTCTCTAGAAAGATTTCAAAATTTCACTCCAATAAATCAGATTAGGTATGCAGGAGAGATATTGGTATCACTGAATGATTGTCCAGCTATCACTAAAAGAGTAGAACCCCCAAATTGAAAGAGCAATCTTTCAGATCATAAATCAGAGGTTGCTTGCTTTAAGGGGTAGTAAGCAATGCATTTATCTATTGGATGGGGCAGGAAGAACATTCACTGTAGCTATACACAGCTGTTTCGTTTCCATTCAAAATGTCGATGTTGTTCAACACGTGTATTCTATAGCCAATTGGTTGTCATGAAGCAAATTTCAAGTCTCTACTCACTAGATTTTAACTTTGTTAAGTTGGTGCTTTATGTTACTGTAAGTCTGAAACATCTGCCACAGTGACAATTTTTACCAGTGCATGATCAACTAAGTAGAACTACTAGTAAGTGAAAGAGTTGAAATTGAATGAGTTACATTATTTTGATTACTCTGTATCTATAATATCTATGCTGCAATGCCCTATTTGCTGGTTTTAGTGGTAGATTAGTTGTAACTCATTATACAGCAACACTTCACACGAGTTATACTATATTGATAATTTTGATGCACTGTAAAATGCTTGCTTATTGGATTTTACAATATCTGACTCTGAACAACAGCCAAAATGAATATAACCACTGTTGAAATAGAAATTTATTTCTAAAAGCAGTTAACGTCCTTCACACACCCTCCCACATTAATGAAAAAACAAACAAACAAACAAAAAAAACCAAAAAAAAAAAACCTGTGGGTTCAATGAAAATGCACAAAGAAGTGGGATATGATAGAATGACAGGTGCTAGTCAGGCTAGAATGTTCGCAGCTTCATTCCAGTTATCTTGAAAAGGACAATTCACTAGGGGGCCATCATCTTCTTGTAGGGGAGTGACCCACACTGGTAACAAAATTTATCACTTCGCTGTCGCAGCTCAGTCGCAGAGTGCTTGCGTGTTAAGATTACGGGGTGGTTTTTGCTCATGAATATTCATGAGTTTTATTTTGACTCTTTTTTTATCAATAAATATGTCCAAATGTCTCTATTTGTAAATGGTTACTAAAATGTACTATCAACTGAAGCTAAATCTATGGCTATTGGTATAGATCCACTAACAAAGTAGTTCATATTCACCAATCAAACAACCTGACTTACTGAAATAGTTTGGCTACACATCACATAGGTGATAACGCATCTATGATCCTGAAAGAAGTTAAATAATGGGCTAAAATAGCCTCATGTCTAGGGCGGCTCGATGCTAGCTAAGTTCCAGTAGAACTGAGTGCTGCAAAGTTTCACTTACATTAGTCAGAGTTCAGCGACGGTTTGCCTTCTCCGGGTTGTAACTCGAGTTAGGCACACTTTTTTTGAAAAATTCTTTCGAGCCGCCCTGCGCCTAATTTCTTATAAATAGAACAGCTCATTAGCCGCTGCTTGTTCTGTGTATTTCTGTTTAAAACGGTTACCAAAGCACTCATTAGCAGAGTCTCGAATCATAGCCCAGGAAAAGTAACCACCGACCCGCCAGAACTTACCAGAAACCCGCCAAAATGCCCACGCATCAGCTGTTAGCCAAAAAAGTGTGTATTCCCTATGGTGATAAGTTTCTATATTAATTATCATAGGTGGGAATGCAATCTTGCTGCAGTTTGGGGTCAAATGGTTACTGGAGGTGGGCACAACAAGCTGGAAGAAATGTTGAGTGTCACAGGCATACCAGTGATGACAAGGAAGTGCTTTACTACTACGGAGAGGTATATTGGTGAGACCTGGCGACTTGCACTAACTGATACAATGTTGGAAGCTGGAAGAAGAGAAAAAGAGATTGCTGTAAAGAGTGATAGTTTCTGCGATGGGGTACCAGCTATTACAGTGATAGTTGATGGGGGGTGGAGCAAACGATCGCACAAGCATTCGTATAATGCGAAGTCTGGTGTAGCTGTCATTATAGGCAAAGCAACTGGAAAACTTCTGTACATAGGAGTTCGTAACAAGTTTTGTCAGGCTTGCGCCTTGCATATACCACTAGATAAACATACTTGTTTTTAAGAACTGGAGCACATCTTCATCTGAAATGGAGACGGACATTCTCCTCGAGGGGTTTATACAAGCTGAGAGAATACATGGTGTCCGCTACACTAAATTTATAGGTGATGGTGATAGTTCCGTCCATCCCACTCTCATCCAAAGTGTGCCAGGTTGGGGTCATATGATTCAAAGATTGGAGTGTGCTAACCACATGTGCAAGTGTTATGGAGGAGCACTAGAACAGCTAGTGAAAGATAACCCTTCCTACAAAGGAAGTGGTGGGTTGACCTTGAAGATGAGGAAACGACTGGTCAGTTCAGCACGGTGTGCAATCAAAATGAGAAGCAGAGAAAATGACAAAGTGAAGGGTCTAGCACTTTTGAAGAATGATTTTATTAATGGCCCACGACACTGCTTTGGAATTCATGCACACTGTAGTCCCAACTTCTGTCAGTCAGTCAGAAGTATGCAATTAGTACAGCAGCAACAGTTTTCAACTGAACAGAATCCTGCTTCCCGTGATTTCAGCATCGATACATCTCAAGAGATCATTGATACTCATGATGGTTTGCTCAGCACCAGCGATTCTGAGGTTTGTCAACTATCTGTTGCTTCTGAGTCATGCACCAATAGGCCGTCCTCTCACAGTTCTTTCAAAGAACCACAGCTTGAATCAGTATCGTTGTCCACCATGGAGAGTGACAGTTTGAACGTTAACGAGGACCTAGAAGGTAAATATTATGTGCATGTAATGCATGTGTGTGCTTTATTTTATAACAAAGATAATTAAAACAATATTATGACGTACCTAAATTACCTGAATTAATTAGGTTTGTTGAAATTACATTAAGAATAATAATTGCAATTAGTTCAAATTTATTTTATTCAGATATTGTTGAACCTCCTTGATTACATATCAAAACTAAATTAAGTTTAACCACTAAATTACTTTATTAAATTTTCCCCTTCATTAGTGATTGCTAGTAATCAAGAAGAGATTTGGAGGGACATAATGGCAGATGATGATCCCTCAGTTGAACAGGAAGTACGACACGGTGGAATAGAACCGGTTGAAGTGGACCCGAAACTTTTCCATGATGTTCAAGTTGCACTCAGCCGGCTAGTTGGAAAGGCGCATCAGCTTCTGGGAAACTCCACCACTAACTTGGCTGAGTGCTGGATGCACATACGAACAAAGTATGATGGCGGAAAAGTGATCAACAGATCACAAAGTGGCTCATGGGAAGGCAGGTGCATGGGTGCAGGTCTACAGCAGAATCTGGGAAAAGATTGGGGTCCCAAAGTGTGGGAGCAGATGTCTGGAGAATCCCCCAATAATATATTTACACGTGTGATGGATGTTTCTGTGAAAAGGGTAGAAAGAGATAGGAAAAGAAAAGCAACTGAAAAATCACAGGAAAGCAGAAGGCGAAGTAAGTATGCTTCAACAGATGATTCATTTGCAGCTCGCCGAGCCTATAGTCGACACGATGGAGTTGTGCCTGAAGAAATATCAAGTGACCTTCCAGAGGATTATTTATTAGAACTTATGCGCAATTACTACAATACTAATGTAGTAGTTACAGAGGAAAAGGCTATTGAAATTGAGCAGGAAACCAGAAATCAGGCTCAAGATCAACAGTGGAATGTGGAACGTCGTAAACGTGTTACTGCATCCAAAGTAGGAGGCATTGTGAAAATGAGGACAACCACAAAAAGAAGCAGAAAAGTCAAAGAATTACTTTATAATACTTTCAGAGGGAATTCAGCTACCAGATATGGATCAGCAAAGGAGTTTCAGTGCATCAAATAATATGTTGAATATCAACACATGAATGGTCACAATCAGCTTTGTGTGTCTAAGTGTGGATTTGTTATTTCAGATGCTGACCCATGGCTTGGAGCAAGCCCTGACGGATATGTGTATGATCCTGATAATACTGAATGCCCACATGGAATACTGGAAGTTAAAAATCCATACCGGGATCGTAAAGAATCAATCGATGAAGCTTGCAAGTCTCCTGGATTTTGTTTGGAGAAGAAAGGTGACAAAATGAAGTTGAAAGTGAGGCATGATTACTATTTTCAGATTCAGTGCCAACTCTATTGCACAGAGAGAAGCTGATGTGATTTTGTAGTACGAACTGAAAAAGCACTATACGTTGAAAGAGTGAAAAAGAATCCTGAATGGTGGCTGCAGCATATTAAAATAGCAAAGACATTTTATTTCTCAGCGTTACTGGCAGAATTGACGAGTCCTAGGTACAGAAAAGGAGGAATTAGGGAACATGTCAATTTACATTGTAATTCACAAACAAGCAGATTATCTCAATCATTTATATTATCCTCAATACAATCTTAAAAAATGTAATTACATTCACAACCACAAGCACTTAACTGTTGACCTGTTGGAGCCACATGTGGTCTTTAGGTACTATGAATAAGAACATAATATGAGTGGGTGTCATAAAGCCACATGTGGTCAGCTACTACATGCCATATGTGAGTGCGTATGGTTTTAATAAAAAGCCATAAAAGAGAGAGAATACGTCCACAAAAATATTTGTACAACACACACACACACACACACACAGAACAGTATGGTACATATAAATAATAGCTGGCTAATAAATTTAGACATCACCATTTGATTGAACTCAGATATAATTCTCGCACTAGAACAGTTAAAAATACATTTCACCTAAGTATTTCTGCCTTAAGGAATGCTTTATTGCCTATATGTTTTTATTAATGCTCATCTACATAATCACATAGGAACCACGATGTCAAACATTCAGCTGGCACATACGGCAGTTCTGGTATCTCAGTAATGTCAGTGGCACAGACCTGGACTGAGCAAAACTTCAAAGTATAGTGAAGTGTGTGAACTGATAACAACAAAAACAACAACAAAACCGAGAAATATACGGCTGGTAAATGACACGAATGCTGCAGTCAAGTAACTATGCATGTGGTGTTGATGTGTGTATACAGGAGGACATATGAAATGGTATACAGTAGAATGTCAGTTATCTGAATAAGTTGCGACTGAGAGGTGTTCGGATAACTTAAAATGTATTATAAAAACACTAATAAAGGGGTGTGGTCAAGCAATTCTTCTTGTCTGTACATGCTATTATTAGATTTATGGTGTTCGGGTTAACTGAAGTGTTTGGACAATTGGCATTGAATTTCCTCGTTAATTTTTAGACAACGATTTTGTAGCATTTCTTTTGGGAGCACTTGGTACAAGTGGCTTCATTATAATCAGAGTTGCAATCAAGCATTCTTGTACAAAAGGTAGAAGTTCGCCATAATTAGCTAATACCACTGGTGCCACAACGAGTGTACTAAATACCTATACGGCCATGACCGCTTAGGTTGCTCTGGCCCTGCACAAGAACCAAGATAACACAAGACAGACGGGGAAATGATAGTTTGTTTATCACACGAAGAAACACACACACATATCCATAATCCTCTATGACAGACAACTCAACGGTAAGCGTTCCAGCAGCCATATTTTTTTATATTGTAAAAAAAACAACTAAATACTTGTGCTGTCATTTCTTCTTTTTTTTTTTATTACAGGAAGTACTATGTCAGAGCAACATACAAAACAAAAAAATCAGAACTTTATATGGATAATAGATCTTGTACGGGAACGCGTAACTTTTCTCGTATGATGGTCTTTACTCGAAGGACCGTTTGGCCTATCAAGCTTCCGCCCGCTGCGCACAAGTTAAGGCCCCGCGGCTAGAGTGAGAGAGACGACGGTATGCAATGACCGTATGGCAGGTCCTCCCACAGCTACAAGCCACTAGCAGGTAACCCGGTTAGTTTGCTTTAGGTTTAGACTTTAATAGGCAAATCAGAACATACAACTTACAACACTTATGTGAGAATGAGCATGACTACAACTTTAGTGGGTGCGTGTGGTTAATGAATATGTTTAAGTTGTGAATGATATGGTAAGGTGGCATCCGAGCTTTGACATCTGGATCCGCAGGCTACTTGCCGATTTCTTGCTCTTGTTCGGATGTGGAATCACGACCCGAACATACTGGGGGGGGGAAGGGTTGATCCCCTATGTGTAGTGGGATCAGGTGATGAGTAGAACGCCTGTAGGTCCTGCTGCCGCATGCCACATCCACTGCACGCACAATGTCGTCATCCCCAGGGAATACAGCTGTGACTCTGGCGATGGGCCATCGTCTGTAGTTAAGCGTCACGTCCTTGAGGAAGACTAAGTCTCCCACACGAAGTTGTTGTCCACCGGTCCTCCACTTGGAACGAGCTTGAATGCTCTGGAGGTACTGCGCCTTCCATGCAGTCCAAAGGTCTTGAGTCAGCCTCTGAGTGAGTTGCCAACGTCGAAGAGAAGATATGTTGGAGGCAGTCACCGGTTTGGTTAAAGGGGCCATCAGAGGCCTACCGATAAGGAAGTGACCTGGAGTGAGCACTGGGTTGTCGGGTTCGATAGAGTCCATCGGTGTTATGGGGCGAGAGTTAAGAATAGCTTCGATCTCGACTAGAACGGAAGACAACTCATGGAATTGCAGCGTATGAGGATAAAGCACTTTCTTCATGAGCGTCTTCATAGACTTGACTCCGGCCTCCCATAGACCACCAAAGTGAGGAGTGAGGGGAGGAATGAAGTTCCACGAGATCGCAGATTCCCCACAAAAGTGGGACAGGCTCTGAGATGATCGAGAGAGGAGTTGTCGAATATTCATTAACGCATTGTTGGCTCCAACGAAGTTCTTCCCGTTGTCCGAGTAGATCGCGACGGGTTTGCCTCTACGTCCGCAGAAGCGTCGGAGTGCCGCTAGAAATTCCTCTGTAGACAGGTCCGCGCAGAGTTCCAAGTGAACTGCCTTGACCGAGAGACACACGAACAGGCAGACGTACGTCTTGATCAGAACCGGTTTTCTAACATGTCCTCGTCTGACGAGGAAGGGTCCAGCAAAGTCCAGACCGGTGTAAGTGAAGGGTGGTGCTGGAGTAGTCCTTACTGAAGGAAGAAGGCCCATAGGCTGCTGAATGCTCGAGCTGTAGGCTCTTTGGCAGGCAGGACAACTTCTGCTTATTCCTTTCAAGAAGTTTCTTAAAGCAGGGATGTAGAAGGAATCTCCCAGGATGGCTATGAGGGTGGCTGTGCCTGCATGGAGAAGTCTCCTATGTTCGGACTCGACCATGAGTTTGGTTAATCCTGATTTAAGTGACAAGGGAGTCACTGTCTTGGGCTGCTGTCGCAGGCGTGGATCTCTGACTCGAGTTGCGAGTTGGAGTACCCCGACTTCGTTGATTGAGAGTTTGTATTTGGCCAATGGGTGGCCTTTGGGTGGATGAGTGCCTTTACGACACGCGTCTCGGACGTCTCGGAAGGTCTCTTCTTGAGAGAGACGGACTAGAGAAGCTTTGGAGTCCTCGCACTCCTGAGAAGTGAGGGTTGGAGTTAAGTCTCGCTGGCTCTTCTCCTTCTTGATGTTGTTGTAGAATCGGCGAATCCAGGCGTGGACTCGTACCAAGTGGTAGAAAGATGAGAAGTTCTTCCAGATGGGTGACTTGTTGCTGGAGACCGGAGGGCTGATCAGAGTGACGGCCTTGGTTTCAGGAACTTCTTTGGGTACCGCGAATTGTGGAATCGGCCACTCTTGTTCTGGTAGCTTGAGCCATGGAGGTCCTTGCCACCAGAGTGTTGAGGCCTGAAGATTAGCAGCCGTCATACCCCGACTGAGTAAGTCTGCAGGGTTTTGCGTTGTTGCAACATGCTTCCATTTGGCATCTGGGAGAAGGTCGTGCATAACCATGACTCGATTGGCCACAAAAGCGTTAAGCGACGAGGGCATCTTCCTCATCCAGCACAGGACGATAGCAGAGTCCGTCCATGCTGTGGTGTTGGTGATGTGTAAGAGTTGTGCTGCATACTTGAGTAACTTGACCATTAGGTAGGCGGCCAGTAATTCTGCTCTTGGGATGGTGAGCCCTTTGACTGGTGCTACTCGGGCTTTGGCTATCACCAATGAGACAGAGAGAGTTCCGTCCTCGTGAAGTTGACGGAGATAGATGACTGCTCCATAGGCGTCCTTAGAGGCATCTGAGAAGCCATGAAGCTCGCTAGAGGTGACTGGGTCATCCTTGGATGTGTATCGTCTGGAGATTGGGTGTTTGGTAATGGCTGGGATGCCTTGGACCCATTGTTCCCAGATAGGCAAGAGCTCCTCTGGAAGGGGTTGATCCCAAGACACTTGCGCGATCCACAACTTCTGGAGCAATATCTTAGCCAGGATAGTTGTAGGAGCAAAGAACCCCAGAACATCGAATACCTTGGCAGTGACTGAGGCGACGACGCGTTTGGTTGGGATGGTGTTGTCGTCTATCTCTGGAGAAGGGACACGGAGACAGTCTTGTGACACGTCCCAGTGGATGCCTAGAGCTTTTAGGGACTTCTCTGAGGAGACAAGCTGAAGATCTCCCGTCTCTACCAACTCTTGAGGTATGGTGTCCCTGAAGGCGTCACTACTGGTCCTCCACTTCCTTAGGGTCATCTGAGCCTTTTGGAGCAACTCGCATAGCTGAGTTCTTATTTCTTGTGCGGCCTCGACCGAATCTGCGCCAGAGACGAAGTCGTCTACGTAGAAATCGTTGAGTATTGCCTTGCTCGCTGTAGGGTGAGTAGAGGAGTGTCTTTCTGCCAGATGTCGGATGACTTGAGTAGCCAAGTACGGAGATGGTCGAACTCCGAAAGTGAGGCGTCGCATACGGCAGTCCAGGACTTTGCCCGATTCGTTTCTGAGAAGAAACCTGTGTGAGTCTCTTTCGTTCTCATGCAGCTCCACTTCTCGGAACATCTTGGATATATCCGAGGAGAGCCCGATCTTGTGTTGACGAAATCTTATTAGAAGGTCGGATAGGAGAGGGTATAGGTTCAGTCCGATGTGAAGCGTATCGTTGAGAGATGCTCCAGTGCTTGAGCGAGCTGAGGCGTCGAACACTGGGCGCACTTTCATAGTGGTTGAGGAGTCCTTGAAGACTCCGTGAACAGGCAGGTAGTAATGATCCTGCGCGAGCTCGTCATCTGGAACCACCTCCGCATGTCCTAAGGTCAGGTAGTCCATCAGAGCTTGGTTAAACCCTTCTAGCTTCCCTTTCCGGGACAGGGACCGTTCATTTTGCTGGAAGCGGCGCAGCGCCATGTTCCTAGACTGTCCCAGTTCCGGAGGATTGCTGACTCTGGGTAACTTCACGGAGTAGCGTCCATCTGTCTTGATAACGTGAGTGTCCTTGAACTCATTAACTATGTCTTCTTCGGCTGAGCAAAGATGAGCAGTTTCAGGCGTCTTGTCGACGGCCCAGAGGAGGCTGAGGTCCTCGTATAGAGTGTCTTCAGTGGTCTGCAGGGATTTTTTTAGAAAAATTGCTAAGGGGGGGCAAAATAGAGATTTTTGTTAGCAAGGGGGGGCATGCATGTGTCAGAGTGCATGCATTAATTGTGTGTGTGCCTGTATTAATTATTAATGTGTGTGTGCCTGCTTAAGTGTGTGTGTGCCTGCTTAAGTGTGTGTGTGCCTGCTTAAGTGTGTGTGTGCCTGCTTAAGTGTGTGTGTGCCTGCTTAAGTGTGTGTGTGCCTGCATGATCCAGCTTGAATAGCAGTGACCTTGCAAAAAAAGGGTGAAAAGTAATGTAATTGACATGTCATATTGACACCTTTTTATGATTGTTTGCACCTGCAATAGCTGTACACAAACTGGAGACAGTTGCCAGGCCAGCACTTGCAAGCACAACCACAACAGTTGTGCTTGCAAATGCTGGCACAACCCTGTCAGCCTATATAAGTCTGTGCTTGAGTAGCTTAGTTAGTTAGTTCAAGAAGTCTTGAGAAGATGGATATTCGGCATTACTTTAGTGCAAGCACTTCAAAGCAGTCTTCTACACCAGCATCTACTAGTAGTATCAGTGAAGATGAGGAGCCATTGTCTTCTGATAGCCAAAGCCTAGAGCCACCTCCAACTAAAAGAAGTCTTTCCAGCACGGCTAACTATAGAGCTAAGTCGAAGTATAGAACAAAATCAGGCCAGCGGAAGTACAACAAAAAGTGGGAAAAGCAGTTTCTTTGGTTAGAATATGATGAAAATTACCGCGGAGCATTCTGCAAAACTTGTCGAAAGTACGATCATCATTCTTCTCAAAAGACAGGTGGAGCATGGATTACAAAGCCATTTAAAAATTGGAAAAAAGCGGTTGAGAAGATTCGTGCCCATGCAAAGAGTGATACTCACATTCGCCGTTCCGAAGCTGAATTGCTGGCTACTAAGAAGGAAGTATCCATTTTAGAGCAACTGCGGAGTATCACAGAAGAGCAGAGGATCAGAAACAGGAAGGGAATTAAGGCACTTTTGCGATGTACTCACTTCCTTGCACGAAATCACATTCCTCACACCACCAATTTTGCTGCTCTGGTTAATTTGATTGTGTCTTGTGGTGATGATTTAAAACAATTTACTGAAAAATCTGCAAGAAATGCTACCTACACCTCTACAGATTCTGTTTCCGATTTTCTGGAGGCACTGGGATTGTGGGTAGAAGAATCTCAGCTCAAACGCCTTCGCAAGGCTCCTTTCTATAGTGTGATGGCTGACGAATCCACAGATATATCAACAATCGAAGAGCTTTCTCTTTGTTTTCGTTGGGAGGAAAATGGAGAACCCGTTGAACATTTTTTTGACACCATTCCATTGAAAAAAACTGATGCTGCATCTATCTATACCACTTTGACTGACTGGTTCAAGCAGAAGGGTATTCAGCCTACTAAGCTTGTCGGAATGGGGTTTGATGGAGCAGCAACGTTTTCTGGAGTCAGAACTGGAGTCCAGGCGAGACTCAAGAAGAATTCTCCTCGAGCTCTCTATGTTCACTGCCATTGCCACTTACTCCAACTTGCTTGTGTTCAAGCTGCAAACCACACTCCTGGAATTGAGCATGTTTACAAGACATTGCTCACTCTATGGAAATTTTTTCACTACTCTCCCAAAAGAGCAGAACACCTGAAGAGTGTACAGCGTGTGCTTGACCTACCTGAACTGAAGGTCACCAAACCGTCCGACACCCGTTGGTTAGCTCATGAACAATGTGTCAAGGCAGTGAAAAAGAGCTATGCTTCCATTGTGATTGCTCTTGAGACCTTCTATGAGCAAACACATGAGCCAGAAGCACTGGGGCTCAACAAAGCTCTATCAAAGAAGTCTACTGTGATGGCAATCTACCTCCTTGACTTCGTGCTGCCCCAAGTTGCTAAACTAAGCAGATGTCTTCAAGCAGAAAAGCTCGACTTGACCGCTATTTCTGGTTTGGTTGATTCTACTCTGCAAACTCTTCTGGCTGCAAATTGGGTGCTGGAGCTACTAGATGCCCAAGATGAGCTTCAAGCTATCGCAATAATTGACTCTGAATCTATCACTTCCTTTCAAGATAAAGTGGCTAAACCCTTCGTCACTGACTTGAAAGAAAATATTTCGAGGAGATTTTCTTCCCAAGATATTGTAGCATCATTTAGTATCTTGACTCTTCAAAGCTACCACAAAAAGACTCTCCTGATCTGTCGTCATATGGGGATGAATTCCTTGGTGTTCTTGAGGACCACTACGGCAAGGAACTTGCAGCCAAGTCAGTAGAGGGAGAGGAATTTACCGTGCCAGCTTTAGTTTCCTCTGACATTCGCACAGAGTGGGTGACATTCAGGAGATACATCACTACTCGGCCTAAGGAAGACAATACGAAATTGCTGATGGAATTAGCTACCAACAGCATGCTTGTACAGATGTTTCCCCATCTCAGTGACCTTGCCAAGGTGTGCCTTTCGATTCCTGTTGGGACAGCATCTGTGGAACGAAGCTTCTCCCAAATAAAGATGATCAAAACAAGGCTAAGGAGTCGTCTTGGAGAACAAAATCTAGCTCACCTGATGAGAATAGCAATAGAAATGCCTGAAGAACTTCCAGATGACATTGTAGAAAGTGTAATCGATATTTGGAACAGAAAGACTAGACGTATTGCTGTATAAATGTATTGCTGTATAAACGTATTGCTGTATAAATACACTTATATTTTGCTTAAATAAAATTGTTTGTTGCCTAATAATTAGACTAATGGATATAATAATTTAAAAAAATGCAGTACATAGTCACACAGGTCTATTTAGAATAATGAAATTTCATTTCAAATGCTCAAGGGGGGGCACAAAATCCTCTAGGGGGGGCGAATGCCCCCCCCTGACCCCCCCCCCCCCCCCCCCCAAAAAAAACCTGCTAGTCCTAGTGTAGGCCGTGTATCACTAGTCCTAGTGTAGGCCGTGTACCACTAGTCCTAGTGTAGGCCGTGTATCACTAGTCCTAGTGTAGGCCGTGTATCACTAGTCCTAGTGTAGGCCGTGTATCACTAGTCCTAGTGTAGGCCGTGTACCACTAGTCCTAGTGTAGGCCGTGTATCACTAGTCCTAGTGTAGGCCGTGTATCACTAGTCCTAGTGTAGGCCGTGTATCACTAGTCCTAGTGTAGGCCGTGTGTCACTAGTCCTAGTGTAGGCCGTGTGTCACTAGTCCTAGTGTAGGCCGTGTGTCACTAGTCCTAGTGTAGGCCGTGTGTCACTAGTCCTAGTGTAGGCCGTGTGTCACTAGTCCTAGTGTAGGCCTTGTGTCACTAGTCCTAGTGTAGGCCGTGTATCACTAGTCCTAGTGTAGGCCGTGTATCACTAGTCCTAGTGTAGGAGGTGTACCACTAGTCCTAGTGTAGGCCGTGTGTCACTAGTCCTAGTGTAGGCCGTGTGTCACTAGTCCTAGTGTAGGCCGTGTGTCACTAGTCCTAGTGTAGGCCGTGTGTCACTAGTCCTAGTGTAGGCCGTGTGTCACTAGTCCTAGTGTAGGCCGTGTGTCACTAGTCCTAGTGTAGGCCGTGTGTCACTAGTCCTAGTGTAGACCATGTACCACTAGCTAGTATAGGCTGTCTACCACTAGTCCTAGTGTAGGCTGTGTATCACTAGTCCTAGTGTAGGCTGTGTACTACTAGTCCTAGTGTAGGCTGTGTATCACTAGTCCTAGTGTAGGCTGTGTACCACTAGTCCTAGTGTAGGCTGTGTACCACTAGTCCTAGTGTAGGCTGTGTATCACTAGTCCTAGTGTAGGCCGTGTACCACTAGTCCTAGTGTAGGCCGTGTATCACTAGTCCTAGTGTAGGCTGTGTATCACTAGTCCTAGTGTAGGCTGTGTATCACTAGTCCTAGTGTAGGCCGTGTATCACTAGTCCTAGTGTAGGCTGTGTATCACTAGTCCTAGTGTAGGCCGTGTACGACTAGTTCTAGTGTAGGCCGTGTATCACTAGTCCTAGTGTAGGCTGTGTATCACTAGTCCTAGTGTAGGCCGTGTGTCACTAGTCCTAGTGTAGGCCGTGTGTCACTAGTCCTAGTGTAGGCCGTGTGTCACTAGTCCTAGTGTAGGCCGTGTGTCACTAGTCCTAGTGTAGGCCGTGTGTCACTAGTCCTAGTGTAGGCCGTGTGTCACTAGTCCTAGTGTAGGCCGTGTACCACTAGTCCTAGTGTAGGCCGTGTACCACTAGTCCTAGTGTAGGCCGTGTACCACTAGTCCTAGTGTAGGCCGTGTACCACTAGTCCTAGTGTAGGCCGTGTACCACTAGTCCTAGTGTAGGCCGTGTATCACTAGTCCTAGTGTAGGATGTGTATCACTAGTCCTAGTGTAGGCCGTGTACCACTAGTCCTAGTGTAGGCCGTGTATCACTAGTCCTAGTGTAGGCCGTGTACCACTAGTCCTAGTGTAGGCCGTGTACCACTAGTCCTAGTGTAGGCCGTGTACCACTAGTCCTAGTGTAGGCCGTGTACCACTAGTCCTAGTGTAGGCCGTGTGTCACTAGTCCTAGTGTAGGCCGTGTGTCACTAGTCCTAGTGTAGGCCGTGTGTCACTAGTCCTAGTGTAGGCCGTGTGTCACTAGTCCTAGTGTAGGCCGTGTGTCACTAGTCCTAGTGTAGGCCGTGTGTCACTAGTCCTAGTGTAGACCATGTACCACTAGCTAGTATAGGCTGTCTACCACTAGTCCTAGTGTAGGCTGTGTATCACTAGTCCTAGTGTAGGCCGTGTATCACTAGTCCTAGTGTAGGCCGTGTATCACTAGTCCTAGTGTAGGCCGTGTATCACTAGTCCTTATCACTAGTCCTAGTGTAGGCCGTGTACCACTAGTCCTAGTGTAGGCCGTGTATCACTAGTCCTAGTGTAGGCCGTGTATCACTAGTCCTAGTGTAGGCCGTGTATCACTAGTCCTAGTGTAGGCCGTGTATCACTAGTCCTAGTGTAGGCCGTGTATCACTAGTCCTAGTGTAGGCCGTGTACCACTAGTCCTAGTGTAGGCCGTGTATCACTAGTCCTAGTGTAGGCCGTGTATCACTAGTCCTAGTGTAGGCCGTGTATCACTAGTCCTAGTGTAGGCCGTGTACCACTAGTCCTAGTGTAGGCTGTGTACCACTAGTCCTAGTGTAAGGTTATGTATCACTAGTGAACACATACACTGAACTTCCATTTTAATTTTAATTCAGAAGTTTACCTCTTGAGTCAGAGCAAATGGGTTTCTTTCCCAGTTTTCCGGATTGGCTGGCACTACATCAAGATGGCTGCCAACAAACGCCAGTGTACCAGAAGCTCCTTCAGGCCGATACTCTAACATTAAATTGCCTCGACCCTTCACAAAAGTAACATGTTCCACTTTAAGGGGGCCACCATTTTCAAGGCTGTATGGTGACAACAACTCCAACAAATGCTTAATGGCCCTGCAAATAATATTAATAATAATAAATAACAACAACTAACCAGTGTGTGTGTGGTTCAACATAAATGGCGAATGGCCTAACCAAGCTAATTTTTAGCAATTATAAATTTGAACACATTATATAGCTTTATTCATTTTCAATATGAAGCACCAAAGGTGCGAACCCTCAGCGCTACTAAACACTACTTAGCTATTACAATATAATCTCAGACCAAAACAACAAGCAACTCAAGCAACTCTATTAGCTATTTACATGGAAACCTATCTTCATAAGAGAAAAGCTAAACAGGCCAGAAACACACACCAGTATACATTTTCAATGCAAAAATTCACTTCTTTCAACTCTGTTAACTTTCCCTAAGCATAAAGCAACTACGACGCGGGCTGCAAGCAATTATGTGCTCACATGATTATGACACGACGCTAGGGGGCATTACCCACAAAAGCTGGTACCTACATTGAGCTGAAAGCTTCGCGTTTTTTCAACAAGTAGCACAATGAATGGTCCAACATTTTTGTTCTGAGTAAGTTCATACCTAAGTCAGTAGTCAGGACAACTACTATAACGTGCGCATGCGCGCTGAGGGTTAATAAACGTTCAATTTTCAACTGCTTAATGAAATGCTTTATAGGTAGGACGCATTGAAGGGAAATAGTGTTGTTTCTAGTGGCTCTCTGGGACACTTACAGACTGACTGCTATGATGTTGCACTAGACACTTGAAATAGTGTTGTTTCTAGTGGCTCTCTGGGACACTTACAGACTGACTGTATGATGTTGCACTAGACACTTGAAAAGATAGTGACTACACATTTACATAAACACTACTCCATTAAAAAAAAAGAGTCTTCGATATCTTCCATTGCCCAACTGAAGACAGTTGCTTGCCACAAATGGGCCATCTCACTAATGCTCATGAAGGGCAACTGTGTCCAGAAAGATAAGATTGGACAGAGCAACAACAAGGGTAGTGGACTAGTGAGTCTGTGTTTGAGGTAACACCATGTCAGAGGCTGGGCAAAGATTCAAGTTAGGGAGTGTGTGTTGAATCTCATCTTGTCCCTAATTAGCAAAGCCACACCCACAGACAACGCCCATATTAATTGGATTTGTATTTTTTTATTATGAATCAAGTACAGTTGATTTTTTTTGCACATATTGAGTAATTAAACATTCTTCACAATTGAGTAGCAGCTGGCCTTGCCATAACAATGGCCACTCTTAGAGTTGGCCAGCATTAGGGCATAAGCACTTGATTTGGTCAACATCGCCTTTTCATTTCATCCACCAAATCACTGTATTTTATACCAGCCAGCATATCCTTCAGTACATAAAAATACAATTCCATTTCTGTTCCAGCTGTGCAGCCAGTAACTAAACTAGAACATAGCAACCGCTCCTAACTATGCCATCAATTGTAAAGTTCATTAGAAAAGATATAGTACAGTACAGTGAATCATGGTAGTGACAACAACCAGCAGTTTGAAAGTGAAGAAAAGATATAGTACAGTACAGTAAATCATGGTAGTGACAACAACCAGCAGTTTGAAAGTAAAGAAAATATATAGTACAGTACAGTAAATCATGGTAGTGACAACAACCAGCAGTTTGAAAGTAAAGAAAAGATATAGTACAGTACAGTAAATCATGGTAGTGACAACAACCAGCAGTTTGAAAGTAAAGAAAAGATATAGTACAGTACAGTAAATCATGGTAGTGACAACAACCAGCAGTTTGAAAGTAAAGAAAAGATATAGTACAGTACAGTAAATCATGGTAGTGACAACAACCAGCAGTTTGAAAGTAAAGAAAAGATATAGTACAGTACAGTAAATCATGGTAGTGACAACAACCAGCAGTTTGAAAGTAAAGAAAAGATATAGTACAGTACAGTAAATCATGGTAGTGACAACAACCAGCAGTTTGAAAGTAAAGAAAAGATATAGTACAGTACAGTAAATCATGGTAGTGACAACAACCAGCAGTTTGAAAGTAAAGAAAAGATATAGTACAGTACAGTAAATCATGGTAGTGACAACAACCAGCAGTTTGAAAGTAAAGAAAAGATATAGTACAGTACAGTAAATCATGGTAGTGACAACAACCAGCAGTTTGAAAGTAAAGAAAAGATATAGTACAGTACAGTAAATCATGGTAGTGACAACAACCAGCAGTTTGAAAGTAAAGAAAAGATATAGTACAGTACAGTAAATCATGGTAGTGACAACAACCAGCAGTTTGAAAGTAAAGAAAAAATATAGTACAGTACAGTAAATCATGGTAGTGACAACAACCAGCAGTTTGAAAGTAAAGAAAAGATATAGTACAGTACAGTAAATCATGGTAGTGACAACAACCAGCAGTTTGAAAGTGAAAAGAAAAGATATAGTACAGTACAGTAAATCATGGTAGTGACAACAACCAGCAGTTTGAAAGTGAAAAGAAAAGATATAGTACAGTACAGTAAATCATGGTAGTGACAACAACCAGCAGTTTGAAAGTGAAGAAAAGATATAGTACAGTACAGTAAATCATGGTAGTGAAACAACCAGCAGTTTGAAAGTGAAAAGAAAAGATATAGTACAGTACAGTAAATCATGGTAGTGACAACAACCAGCAGTTTGAAAGTGAAAAGAAAAGATATAGTACAGTACAGTAGGATGCGTTTACTTTTGCTTCACTTGTTTTGTTTTTTTTTACTATTGTAGTTTTTGTTTTTGTTTTATTTTGTTTTTGCAACTGAAGCATTATAGTTGTTTCTCTCCTCCCTCAGTAAGGTTTTGACAAGCCATGCCAATGTGTAAATATAACGTGCAATAGGCAACAGAGAACGTGCAATAGGCAACAGAGAACGTGCAAGAGGCAACAGAGAACGTGCAAGAGGCAACAGAGAACGTGCAAGAGGCAACAGAGAACGTGTAATCGGCAACAGAGAACGTGCAATAGGCAACAGAGAACGTGCAATAGGCAACAGAGAACGTGTAATCGGCAACAGAGAACGTGCAATAGGCAACAGAGAACGTGCAAGAGGCAACAGAGAACGTGTAATCGGCAACAGAGAACGTGCAATAGGCAACAGAGAACGTGCAATAGGCAACAGAGAACGTGCAATAGGCAACAGAGAACGTGCAATAGGCAACAGAGAACGTGCAATAGGCAACAGAGAACGTGCAATAGGCAACAGAGAACGTGCAATAGGCAACAGAGAACGTGCAAGAGGCAACAGAGAACGTGCAAGAGGCAACAGAGAACGCGCAATAGGCAACAGAGAACGCGCAATAGGCAACAGAGAACGCGCAATAGGCAACAGAGAACCTGCAATAGGCAACAGAGAACGTGCAATAGGCAACAGAGAACGTGCAATAGGCAACAGAGAATGCGCAAGAGGCAACAGAGAACGCGCAATAGGCAACAGAGAACGTGCAAGAGGCAACAGAGAACGTGCAATAGGCAACAGAAAACGTGCAATAGGCAACAGAGAACGTGCAATAGGCAACAGAGAACCTGCAATAGGCAACAGAGAACGTGCAATAGGCAACAGAGAACGTGCAATAGGCAACAGAGAACGTGCAAGAGGCAACAGAGAACGTGCAAGAGGCAACAGAGAACGTGCAATAGGCAACAGAGAACGTGCAATAGGCAACAGAGAACGTGCAATAGGCAACAGAGAACGTGCAATAGGCAACAGAGAACGTGCAATAGGCAACAGAGAACGCGCAATAGGCAACAGAGAACGTGCAAGAGGCAACAGAGAACGTGCAAGAGGCAACAGAGAACGTGCAAGAGGCAACAGAGAACGTGCAAGAGGCAACAGAGAACGTGCAAGAGGCAACAGAGAACGTGCAAGAGGCAACAGAGAACGTGCAATAGGCAACTGAGAATGCTTACAGCCATAATCCACATTGTCAAGCTGGCATGACAACATCAGAAGTCAATGAACAGTTGGCGAGTGAGAACATTATATGGCCAGAAAGCACCCACCCTGTACAGTCAATCCACGTTCCACATACCGCCATCTTAATTTTTAAACCCCAACTTAACCAATAACATTTTTAAAGAGACGCCCACAAATGAGAAACTCGTTATGTCACCCAAATTACCTGTCTTCTTCAGGAACAAACTTAGGCGGATTATCTTGTAAGTGCTCGGACTCTCCAATCAAATTCGTAAGCAACGCCACGAAACGGTCCCGGTTTAGAGTAAAGTCCGACAAAGCCATGGCTGTCAATGAACTGACTACAGAGCAGGCAAAATTGAGTAAGCTGCAATCACGTGGAGGCAGTTTTATTTAAAAAAAATACAATAAAAAATAAAAAAAGTCCTCGTGACCCGGGACGGGCGAATTTTTTTTTTGGACGAGGTTTCGACTTAAAAAATTTTCCGAGCCGACTGTTTCACCTTTGAACTCGATCAGTTTACCGGCGAATGCTGCTGCTATAGGTGGCAGGGCAATTAACTGTGCAGCAAATGTTGTAGGTGGAGCTGAAATTGCTGCAGAAAATTCCACGGGTGGTCGTGCCACGAGCTGTCTTTGGCTTCTTTCTCCTTGGTGAAGTGGTGACTGAAATTACCCCAACCCCAGATAACTTTAGTGGCCTGAAAAACGTGGATGATGTGGTATAGCTATAGATATGTCTCTTATTTTAATTACCATACTGTTTTTTGTTGCTAACTAAAAACTACTAAATTCATCACATATGACTCTCCTCTCAATAGTTTGACACACCATTTGTTTCAAGTACCTTACAGGAGACTACTTTAATTTTTAATTTTTCCCGGAGTGTCTGGTGATAGCGAATATTACAATATTCAGAAGTTCCTCCAGCTACTGAGATAGCTGAACAGTCTATAAAATTTCCAGATATTTTTCCAAAAGCAAATACAATAAGTCCTGGACTGGTGTTAGTATCCTGGCAGCTTATTCATGTGGGAATGCCCACCAGCTGGAGATGAGAGGTCTCTTGGTTAGCTGAACACCATACTTAGATTTGATAAGTTCTCTCTGGTGGCACTACTTTCCAAAATACATAGAAACTACCAAATTAATATATTTTACATATTGCACAAGAATATACATTTTCCCAATTCCTTTTCAATAAATAACCCCCAACTAAATTTCATGTGACTAAGCACTTGAATTTGAGTTCACTCTTTAAAACACCTATACAAGCTATTGTCATTTCAATCCATCACATAGTTGTGTTAAATGTAAGTGTATGCATTAGCAAAAATGTCACAAAAATAAACAATAAGAACTGTAAAGTTTAATTCATTGATATTACTGAAAAATAAAAGTAGCTATACATGTACTCTGTGTGAAGCTGCCAACAGAATTCAAAATGGCAATAGTATTATTATTTTAGAACTTAATAAATATAAAACACTTATTTTTTGGTGTTTATCTGCCAGAAATATTTTTATAGTCCAGTGTTTTCAAGCTCAAACTCTAACACAAGGTGTATAAGTTGTTCATCTGGAGAGAATACCCTTAATCATGAATCATTTTTTTCTTATTGTCATGAAAATTATCCCTAATGTGAGTTTTAGATTAAAACATTATTTTTTCATTTGATGTTTATAATATTTTTAATCTCTGATAATTTTTTATTTATTTTATGTCTACAATAGGGTGTGAATGCTATTTTGGTAGTGTTATTGGATGTAGTGGATATTGTCTGTGGGAAGGTACAAAGTAAAACAATATCAGTTTATTACAAGCAAGTGTTATGCTATACTTAGGGCAATGTTATTTTCTGCTCTTACTTCAATGAACTTCTTCTTGGAAACTGTGAAAGAACATGCAATCAAGCAACGATGAACTTCTTCTTGGAAACTGTGAAAGAGCATGCAATCAAGCAATGATGGTATACAGATGTGTGCATTTTAATGTCGAGTGGTATAGATAACCTTTTTTTTAAGATGTCAAGAGAAAAAAAATGGATAATTCCAATCAATTCTCAAAGTCATTGGTTTATAATTGTATGTTCAAACAAGCCACTTTCCATGAGTTAATATAACATGAATCTTGGTATGTGATAAACTTTCCAAGAGGGAAATTACCACTGTTGATTTTCTGCATATCAGACATCCAACAGTAATCACAAAACTGAAGTATGTAACAAATAGTAGCAACAAATAGTAGCAACTATAATGCAATATATGAACTTGTATTTAAAATCAACAAGTCTCTATTGGAGATGGTATGTGGCATTTGAAAATAAGCTTATGTAAGGTATGCATAGTGGATGGATTTCGATTGAAATGGACACGTTGATTCAACCACTTATGATTTTTTAGGACAAAACTAGTCAGTATCGAAAAGATTTTCTACATTAATATTATCTGTCAGCATCACCTATAAGGTATATTGGGTTCAGTTTCTGCATGCAGTTTTATGATATATGTAGTCTGCATTAATACCTTTTACTTTCTTTCTTTTTTGTCTTAGCAATGTGAGCACCAAACTCACGGACGACATTGATATGTCGAAATTAGTATATAGAGCCCTAACAGAGAACCATCACAAAAATGCAGAGCCATTGCTACTACAAGAGATTCAGTTTAGGCAAATAAAAAGGAAATTATAATTGAGTAGAAAATCCTGTATAAGACAACCAAATATATCACATAAACTTGAAAAGTCTGAAACTATATTCTTACCTGATCAGTTTCCAACTCTTTCCTTTATAAATATCAGTGCCTTCTTCACTATATCAGTGCCTCTTTCACCTATATCAGTGCCTTCTTCATCTATATCAGAGCCTCCTACATCTATATCAGTGCCTCCTACATCTTATCAGTACCTCCTTCACCTATATCAGTGCCTTCTTCACCTATATCAGAGCCTCCTACATCTATATCAGTGCCTCCTACATCTATATCAGTGCCTCCTTCACCTATATCAGTGCCTCCTACACATAAGACTGTGTCTCCTTCATCTCTATTAGAACCTCCTTCATCTATTGGTATACTAACACCATCTTTATCAGTGTCTTGTTCACATACCAATATATCAGCACCTCCTTTATCTCTATCAGTGCCCCTTTTATCTACCAGTACTCCTCTACATCCTGCAACAGTGCTCAAAGTTTTCCTCTTCCAAAGTACTCAATTGCAAGGAGCTACCTGTAGATCTGAAAAAATGTGGTTCATTCAGCCAGTATACGTATATAGTAGATGAGTATTATACTACGTAAAGATGATTTTATAGGAGCAATAGAGCACAATTTTTTCATTACATTAAGAATTAATATTACGGATGAGAATCATATCAAAGATTGGCTTCATGAAATGTTTAAACATAGCAAGTGTACCTATAGAACAACAAGAACGTATAATGTCTGACATAACATCTTGTACAGAGTTCACATGTACTGTCAACACAAACAAAGTATTGACTACAAGACAAAAGGGATTAAAAGCAGCTTAAAAAAGAAACCCAATCCTTTAATGGGAGAGTTAAGAAATAAAAATAAAAAAACCCAACTACCCTCTACACTAATATTGAAGTTACAAGAGCCTACAAGAAAAGAGTTAAGCAGTGACAAAAAGACTTTTATATATCACATAAAGCCAAGCTGCAACTAAAGTTTAATGACAATCATCCTATTTATTCAGCCCATGCATTAAGCTTTCACCCAGTCAATGACCAAACAAAAGAAAAGTATTACAAATTATTTCAATCAGATCACAGTGCTGCTTCTGCACGACATTATTATGAGACTACATTGATGAATACATGTGAGGAAGGGGAATTGCAAAGGACAATGTGTGATTGCTCAGTTAGTCTAAAGCAAATGGAAAGCTTTTAGCAGAATCTTTGATTGAGGAAATATCATTGTACAACAACGAGAATGCAAGTTGTGGAGGTAAGGCTTATGTTCAAGTTTATGAAACTGATAATACTGACCAACCTGAAAGTGATATTGAGAACCAATCGACTCTACTAAAAAAGAAAAAAATCAGTTCTTCCACACCACTTATTACAGCATGTACACCGCTTATGTCGCGTGTGCACCAGAACGTACCACAAGCAAAAGAAATTATCTTTGTGACTCTATAACATGCTTGGAAAATGTAACTGCTCTCTGTTTGTCTTGTCAACAAATAGTCCATTGGTGGACTACCATTAAGAGTTGCAATAACATCAGATGGAAAAAAAAAGTGAATTACTGTTGAAAGTTCTACTCGAAGGATCATTCTATGGAAGCATCAATGGTCCAAAAGTAGTGATGACAGATGATTCAAACACTGAGAGAGCAGCAATAGCACAAACTTGGCCCCATGCTCACTTGCTCTTATGTGTGTTACATTTTTCACAGTCAAACTGGACGTGGCTGCATGATGGTAAAAATAAAATTAAAAATGAGCACCGTACTATGCTAATTAGTAAAGTAAAAGAGTTAGTATATAGTAAAACAGAAACAAAACCAAATAATGTGTACTCTGCTTAACTATAAAATGAAAAAGTGGCTACTTATCCTAATTTCAGACCCATATTAAGAATCATTGGCAACAGAGACAGCAATGAGCAATATGTTGCAGAAATAATATTATGACCACGAGTAATAATACAAACAATTTGTCAGAAGCAGGAATTAAATAATTATGGAGTTAATATTTGTCAGAATTAAAGCTTATAATTTGATTCAAATGTTTCAATTTGTAACAAAGTTTTGAGAAGTACATGAAGAGAAAGCTCTTAAGCATATCACACAACAGGTTTGACAATTTTATTTCTGCTAATATAAGAATCTATTAGCGTATAAGATTGACAAATCTTCTATGACTGTCTTGGATGTCAATAAGAAGATGTTTCTTATCACTTCATCTAAAGATTCTAAAGTATCTTACAGAGTGGAAATTGAAATAGGAACTTGTTCATGTGACATTGGAAAAAATGGAGCACCATGTTCTCACCAGGCAGCATTAGTACTTCGCTATAACATAGCATCAGTCTATTTCGTTCCTACCCTTCATCCATCACTTCGTCAGGACATTGCAATTTTGGCACTTGGCAATAAAGCTAGTAAAAGTATTGAGTTTTATTCTAGTTTACATGAAGGAAAACAATGGATTTGTGCCACTGAAGAGTGTGGGCCTGGCTAGGGTTGTTGTCACAGACTCTGTCAAACACTCACACTAGAGACAGCAAGTAGTTGCTGCCACCAGAATCTGTATCCTCTTTTAGACTACTTAAGGCGCACCTTTACCCACCCTAAGGCTGGTTTAAAAAAGATTAAATAACTGTAATTAAGAGGAGAATGTACACACACTGTGATGTGATGAGTGACATGATACTAGACTGCAATGCACACACACTATTCCTTAAATACTTCACAGAAGCTGCAAACTTCCAGTCATGATACTGGCAACATAAAAAATTTAACTAAGTCCATAAATGAATACCAATACATTAGGTGCAGCTGCACTGGCCACAAAAAATATTACAACAACCGTGCACAATTAAGTCAGGAACAATCGACACATTCATGAAACTATAATGCCAAGCTAACTAATGATTCCTTTATGTGGGCTGGCCCACAAAGAGACATGACTAATAGCAGTGATTTTACAAGGACTGGTTGGGGCATGATAAGAGCTCTTGATGACGTGGAAATTGAGACCGAAAAACTTATTCTGAAATTATCTCAAAAGGCTGAATTAATTAGCAAGATTGATAGCATAGAGAGGTCATTGAAAACTCATCTTGATTGTAACGACCCATAACTAATTTCTGGAAATGAAATTTGTAGAACAGTTTAACTCTATGAAACTACTGGACAATTAGCATCATCAGCCATGCATACTTTTGGTACTCACAGAAAAACAACTTCAAGCCTATCTAGTGGAGTTAGATGTTGGGGAAAGCGAATAGGTGTGCAAGCAACTGCAACCAGAAGAAGAAAGTATGGATCTAAAGGTAAAGGTCAGGTAATAGCTATGTTAACAAGTTATTAAAATTGAAAACAATTCACGGTATACAATTCCAGCACGGAAGAAAAACCAAATACAAAAAAAAGACAGCACAACCTTTCAAAGAACATTGAGATGAATAAAAAAAAATGGTGGGAAATGGTAGCTAGGTAACAGAATTGATAACTTTTATTTTTTGCAAATTTATGACCTATAGATTTTGTCTGTTCAAAATAATATATAGATGTTACTTGATTTTGTTATGAAATCAGTAATAATAGGAAGTCTTGGCTCTGCCTCATCCTCATTATGGCACAAGCACACTTGGAGTAGTAAAATACAAAGTGCAGTAGTCCACTTACTCCTCAACCTTCTGTATTTTAACCCTCCTTCTGCTTGTGAAAATACTACGTGTGCTTGTCAAGTATTAGCCCAATAGTCGTTGGCGAGCGAGCGAGACACTATCAGGTATAACTCAATCGAGATTTCGCTACATTTATTATTTATCTGTTTATGGGGTACGCGAGACCTCTGTTTTCGCCCGCGCTTCTAATTACGTAAGTTAGGTAAAGCGTTCACAGTTCCAGTATTTTTCAATTAACGAGCGCGGAGAATCCTGCTGCACTGCCTTACGCAACTCTGTTTCAACCAAAACGTTTATAGCTACTCTCTTCTTGAAACAATTGTGAAGTCTTTGTCAAGCTGCGCTTCTTTGCCACTGCTTTCTAAGTTTATTCAGGTAATTCTGTTATTGTTAACTCAGCTAAGAGCTTGTTGTCAACAGTGACTGGTAAATTCAAATAGTCAGAAGACTCAAATTTGGTACTACGGAAGTTACTACTGCTCAAGAAAATGAGGTAAGAAAGTAATTTTGTATTTGTGTGCTAAAATTGATTGTCTTTTGTTTATGTAGCTGAGAGCTCGTTGTCAAGAATTCGAGGTAATTCAGATGGTCAAAGTAACTTCAATTTGATATTACAGAAGTTATCAATACTCAAGAATGAGGTAAGTAGTAATTCCATATTTGTTGGCTAAAATTACAAATAATAACACTGGTTTATTTTTATCGTAGCTGAGAGCTTGTTCAAGAGTTACTGGTGATTGAGATTATCAGAATGGTTGATGTTTGATACTACAAAAGTTACCATTAATAAGGTAAGAGAGTGATTTTGTATTTGTTTGCTGAAATCAAATGTCATAACTGCTATTATAGTGTTTGCATGAAGTAAGCTAAAACATAGTAACATTTTATGTTTATACCTAACTATTAGGCTCGCTCGCCATTTGTGCTCACGCACACCACTAGTTTATTTATCTGTTCATGGGGTACGTGAGATCACTGTTTTCGCCCGCGCTTCTAATTACGTAAGATAGGTAAAGCGTTCACAGTTCCAGTATTTTTCAATTAACGAGCGCGGAGAATCCTGCTGCAGACGCAACTTTGTTTCAACCAAAAAGTTTACAGCTACTCTCTTCTTGAAACAATTGTGAAGTCTTTGTCAAGCTGCGCTTCTTTGCCACTGCTTTCGAAGTTTATTCAGGTAATTCTGTTAGTTTAGTCTGGGATCAGAGACTTTAGATTCTCTGATGCTAACTGAGAATGGAAAGGGTTACACTGTGCACTACAGTTAGATGTAATTTCTGTCCTATTTTTCTGTAAAAAGAGTCTGCTCGCTCGCCATGCATTTGCGCTATTCGAGCGCACCACATGTTGGCGAGCGAGCGTAGCGAGCGAGACACTTACAGGGGTAAAAATGAAAAAATCGGGGATGTTTGTATATATGTATGGACGTACGTATGTCATTTTGTACTTTGACCCTCGCGTTTTTGTGTTAGTTATGTGGTCGACCCCGTCCCAAATTACACTAAACAGAATCCTCTGGTTTATCGATCAGTACCCGTATCATACTAGAAATTGAATTGTTTACCGTTTTGAATTCTTTTGCGGGTGCAGTTAAAACTTGAAAACTTAAGGACTTCCATTTCTATTCGAGTTTAGTGGCGGTGGTAAGTCAATGCGCTCTTTGTCATGGTTATAAGCCGTGCGCAACAGTATTTACTTGAAAATACATTGTCCACTAGACTACTGCGAAGGTAAGTCTGTGTAGGTGTATGTCCAGTTGTGCCAAAGCATTGTGTGTTACAACCACTACTTAGCTAAAGAATATCACAAAGAAAACTTTTAAATAACGTGTATTGTTTTGTTGTTGTTTTTTTCCTTCAATTCAAGCAGTTGCAGAGAGTTGTTACTATGGCACTGAAATACCTTTACCCTGTATGCTAAATTTAAAAACTGGACCTTATTTTCAGTAGCTTCAGTGTTAGAAGTCAAAATCATTCATATAAAAATAGTATAGTCTTTAGGCTCGCTCGCCATTTGTGCTCAAGCATATCACTAGTTAATTTGGCGAGCGAGCGTAGCGAGCGAGACACTTACAGGGGTAAAAATGAAAAAATCGGGGATGTTGGTATATATGTATGGACGTACGTATGTCAATTTGTACTTTGACCCTCGCGTTTTTGTGTTAGTTATGTGGTCGACCCCGTCCCAAATTACACTAAACAGAATCCTATGGTTTATCGATCAGTACCCGTATCATACTAGAAATTGAATTGTTTACCGTTTTGAATTCTTTTGCGGGTGCAGTTAAAACTTGAAAACTTAAGGGACTTCCATTTCTATTCCAGTTAGTGGCGGTGGTAAGTCAATGCGCTCTTTGTCATGGTTATAAGCCGTGCGCAACAGTATTTACTTGAAAATACATTGTCCACTAGACTACTGCGAAGGTTAGTCTGTGTAGGTGTATGTCCAGTTGTGTCAAAGCATTGTGTGTTACAACCACTACTTAGCTAAAGAATATCACAAGGAAAACTTTTAAATAACTTGTATTGTTTTGTTGTTGTTTTTTTCCTTCAATTCAAGCAGTTGCAGAGAGTTGTTACTATGGCACTGAAATACCTTTACCCTGTATGCTAAATTAAAAAAACTGGACCTTATTTTCAGTAGCTTCAGTGTTAGAAGTCAAAATCATTCATATAAAAATAGTATAGTCTTTAGGCTCGCTTGCCATTTGTGCTCAAGCACACCACTAGTTTATTTAGATATAATGTATGGACGTACCTATGTCATTTTGTACTTTGACCCTCGCATTTCTGTGTTAGTTCGGTTGTCGACCCCGCCCCAAATTGCACTAAACAGAATCCTCTGGTTTATCGATCAGTACCCGTATCACCCTAGAAATTGAATTGTTTACCGTTTTGAATTATTTTGCGGGTGCAGTTAAAACTTGAAAACTTAAGGGACTTCCATTTCTATTCGAGTTAGTGGTGGTGGTAAGTCAATGTGCTCTTTGTCATGGTTCTAAGCCGTGCGCAACAGTATTTACTTGAAAATACATTGTCCACTAGACTACCGCGAAGGTAAGTCTGTGTAGGTGCATGTCCAGTTGTGTCAAAGCATTGTGTGTTACAACCACTACTTAGCTAAATAATATCACAAAGAAAACTTTTAAATAACGTGTATTGTTTTGTTGTTGTTTTTTTCCTTCCAAGCAGTTGCAGAGAGTTGTTACTATTGCACTGAAATCCCTTTACCCTGTATGCTATATTTAAAAACTGGACCTTATTTTCAGTAGCTTCAGTGTTAGAAGTCAAAATCATTCATATAAAAATAGTATAGTCTTTAGGCTCGCTCGCCATTTGTGCTCAAGCACACCACTGGACGTACCTATGTCATTTTGTACTTTGACCCTCGCGTTTCTGTGTTAGTTCGGTTGTCGACCCCGCCCCAAATTGCACTAAACAGAATCCTCTGGTTTATCGATCAGTACCCGTATCACCCTAGAAATTGAATTGTTTACCGTTTTGAATTCTTTTGCGGGTGCAGTTAAAACGTGAAAACTTACGGGACTTCCATTTCTATTCGAGTTAGTGGCAGTGGTAATTCAATGCGCTCTTTGTCATGGTTATAAGCCGTACGCAACAGTATTTACTTAAAATGCATTGTCCACTAGACTAACCGCGAGGGTAAGTCTCGTGTAGGTGTATGTCCAGTTGTGTCAAAGCATTGTGCTTTACAGCCACTACTTAGCTGAAGAATATCACTGTTGGACATTTAACTTTGATTGATTTTGTAGTCACGCGCATGCTCATATAATAGTGATCAGTCTCGTATGAATTAAAAACTTATTGTTAAATCGGTTAGTGTGTAGCTATATATACAGCTGTGGTTGGGTAGTTTGGTGCTTGGCCAGCCGGGATCGAACGGTGCAGACATCAGGGCAGGAATCTTTTATTTTACATGGTCCTTCGAGCCGGATAGACGACTGTTTAAGACTTTCGACCTCGCCCTGAAGTAATCGACCGAGATGAGCGCCGCGGAAGAGCTCGCCAGAAAGAAGAGAGTTCGAGGTGGTCATCGGGGATCCGCCACGAAGATGATGGGACAACTAGACTCGGAACTCGCGACTTCTCTGCCCGATCTAGCCAGGATACTCCAATTAAGGCGCAGCCTTGAGGAAAAGATCGACACACTAAAAACCCTAGACGCAGCAATACTGAATTATATTGATGACGAGACTGTTCAGGACTGAACAAGAACATGAGTATCACACACTGTCACACACTTACCATATGAACTCAATTGTCACTTTGCTTATAATCATATTCATAAACACGTAGTCCCAAATTCATTGCGGGTTGGACTACGTGTTCGACACTTAATTGTTCTGTATTCACTTGTAAAGATGTTGATAAGTTTAAAGCCTAAAACCTTTACTACCATTAAGGGAGTTGCCATTTTAGGGGTTACGGAGCAAGGCTGCAATTGCCTTGGTGACAGCGGCTGCGCTCTGTGATATTCCCAAGGCCTTTAGGATCTTGTCATCCTGGTCCTTCAAGCACACAATCACACATACCGCGAGCTCGGGTCATTAAGCATCCCGAACATTGGTCCTTCGAGCCGGATACCTACTCCGTGGAAGGAATCAGTGCACAGCTCTGCTGGACTATCGAAAGACACTACGACCACATCCGTCGCCATCTTCTCGTCTACTCGTTGTCGAGCCAGTCGGGTATAACTCTCATAGTTATCCGCTGCCTTCAAACGCCACTATCCTCATCTCTCAACCAAGAGCACCTTGCTCTACCGCCACTCATTGGTACCTCTCAAGCTCGGGTCATAGAAGCAGCACCTCAAGCTCGTTCTCTCAGCCCAGCAATCGACTCTCATAGTCAACCTACTCTGCTCAACCCTACGCAGACTGTTGAAACGTAGCTTCTTAAGCTTTCAGCAGTCAAGTTGCCGTACTACTCATCTACTGCGACTCGTTCACCTCGAATCTACTCAATCAACTACATTCCCTCATGGAAGAACTACAAGCTATCAAAGCCATTGCCTCGATGGAGACAGTAAAGCTCAGACGCTCCGCACGCAAAGGACGTCTGACGCGAATCACCAACAAATTAGCCGACCTAGAAGCAGCCGATTGGACCGAGCTCCGAGCTGCCACTCTGGATCAGCTTAAGGAAGACCTGGCAAAGGAATCCAAGCTCTTCAATGCCCTACAAGCTAGACTGGAGCAGCTACTGGAAGACGACGAAGACACCACGGAAGAAGTCTTAGCCAGAGAAATCAATCAAGGCATGGAGTTCAGCGAAGTCAACACTGAGCTGATGCTCAGGGTAAAGTTACTCAGGAAGACTCTTACCCTCTGCTCGGAGGCCACAGCCCTCCAGGACGAAGTCCACATCATCAAGGAGAACTACGACCCCTCCGAAGGAGAGTTCGAGAAAGACGCCTCCAAATTACGACATCGAATCAACAGCTTCCTACACGACAGTTCGTCATCATCATCGCCCGTCGTCGAGGACTTCAGAAGGAACTGCAAGGAACATCTGACTGATCTTGCCGCATGTCTCAGTCAAGGCCGTGCCAAGAGACGCGAGAGGAAAGAGCGTGCAGAGCTCGAAACCTCTCACACAGAAAAGCCTGCTTCATACCGGGGAACCAAGCTACGGCTGGACCTACCCACCTTCTCTGGTCACCCACTGGACTGGCACCACTTCTGTGAGCTGTTTACCGCTGCACTCGACAGGGCTGGAGACGACTATTCGGAACGCGAGAAGGCATGCTTCCTCCTCAAAGCCATGCAGGGAAGCGAAGCAGAGCAGATCGTCAAGTCTCATGCTACCTCGGAGAAGGGCTACACTAACGCACTCAAAGCTCTGAGGAGCCGTTACGGCTCAGCAAAGAAAGTCTTTCCCCACCTAGTAAGGAAAATGATGACCCAGGATAAGATCCACTTCAACCAGGACGGGTTTGCCAAGCTACGACAGAACTACACACTTCCCCTTCAGGCAATGAAGGAGCTGGGTTGCACCAACGCTTCTCAAATAGCTGCAGCCCTGGCTCTCTCTCAGTTCGATGACAACCTAAGAGAAGAATGGACGAAGTTTTTCAAGACATCTAGCGCCGTGCCCACCCTGGAAGAAGTAGAAGCGTTTGTGGAACCTCTGGAAAGCAACATTCAGGCCTTAGTACCAGTGTCCCGCGGCGAGCCTGCAGCCTTGCCATCGAGAAAGACTGCTCCTCGTTACTCCAAGGGCAACTCTATGGAGTGCCCTCTCTGTAAGGAGCAACACAGATTGTACAAGTGCCCTGTCTTTCTCGGATACGATGTAGACAGGCGATTCAAATCTATCAAGGACAAACGCGGCTGTACCAACTGCTTGTCCACCGGTCACTCCACCCAAGACTGTACATCCTCTTATACTTGCAGAGAGTGCGACGCCAAACATCATACTCTCTTGCACCGACCATCCAAACAAGCTTCGACCAAGACTTTCGCCACGAGCACCTCCTCGTCCAACAAGTCTGCCAACGATCTCATGGCCGTTGGAGAAGCTGACTCCAATTCGACCTCGACCACGCAAGAACCTCCTAAGATTTCCTTCCTCCACACAGCTATAGCTAAGGCAGTGCATGAGGACAGAGAGATCGACCTCAGGATAGCTCTCGACACAGGAGCTTCGGCCTCCCTTGTCACAGAAACTGTAGCCACTCAGCTCAAGCTCAAGAGACACCCCAGACGCTTGAACATCAAGGGCGCCTGCGGAGGAGGAGTCAGTCGCCACTTCGTCGAAATAACACTGAAGTCCATACTTCACCCGGACAAGTCCATTACTACCAAACTTCAGGTGGTCAGAAGCTTGCCCGAGGTTCCTTCTCCCAAGAACATCGAACAAATCAAGGCTGAGCCTCATCTTCAAGGCCTGCCCTTGGCTGACCCTCACTTTGGGGGAAAGCTGGACATCCTTCTGGGAGGAGTAGATTACACCAAGTGCATCGTAGGATCTCTTACCACGGGTCTTGAGTCTGAAGTCGCCGCACAGCCTACGCTCTTCGGCTGGACAGTCACAGGACCTCTGGAGTACCAACCCAAGGACTCCTCCGTGTTCCAGATTCAAACGTCCGAAGACACCCTCAAGGACGATCTATCGAGACTCTGGGAGCTAGACAGAACCCCAGAATCTGCACATCTCTCTGTAGAGGACGAAGAAGTCACCCAGCACTTCCTCGATACTCATCGACGTGATAAAGACGGGAGATATGTCGTTTGTCTCCCTCGTATCACACCAACTCCACCCTTGGGCGCCTCTCGAAACTTAGCTGTTCGACGCTCCAACCAAAACGAGAAGTCTCTAAAGAAGAAGGGAAAACTGACAGAATTTCAGGCTGCGCTGGATGAATACCATCACCTGGACCACGCAGAAGAAGTACCTGACGCTGATAGAGACTCTCCTCACTATTACATGCCCGTCCATGGCGTGTTTAAGGCCTCCTCAACGACCACCAAGGTCAGACCGGTGTTCGACGCCTCTGCTCCCACTAGCAATGGAGTATCGCTCAACGACACCTTGAAGCAAGGCCCCAACCTCTACCCTCAGCTTACAGACATATTGCTGAAGTTCCGAACACATACGATTGGCTTCTCCGCGGACATCAGCAAAATGTTCCGAGAAGTCAAGCTACACCAAGACGAACGTGACGCTCACAGATTCCTTCTAAGAAATGAGCATGGCCAGCTCAAGGATCTAAGGATGAAGAGGCTCACCTTCGGTGTAAGATCATCACCCTATCTGGCTACTCAAGTCATTCGTCACCTCGCCGAACAACACTCCTCCTCACATCCCCAAGCCAGCAATGCAGTTCTGAAACACTTCTATGTTGACGACTACCTGGCTGGAGCCGAAACAGTCGAGGAAGCTACACACCTTCGTGAACAGCTCTGTGGTCTACTCAAACTTGCAGGCATGACCCTCAGGAAGTGGCGTTCGAGCAGTGACGACTTTAGATCTTCCATACCTCCAGAAATCATAGAGACTGCAGATCTCCTCATCTCATCAGCGGAGAAACCCCTCAAAGCACTGGGACTCCACTGGAACGTCTCTCAAGACAGCCTATCTGTCTCCACACCTACAGTTCAATCAGATATCGAGTTCACCAAACGTAGCATCGCCTCCAACTTAGGCAAGGTCTATGATCTCCTAGGATTCTACTCTCCATACACCGTCACTGGAAAGATTCTACTCAGGAGACTTTGGGAACTCAAGGTCGGTTGGGATGAACCAGCGCCACCCTCAATCCAAGAGTCATGGCAAGCATGGACCTCTCAGCTCGACATCATCTCTCAACACTCCATACCTCGACGATATTCCACATCTTCAGCAACAGCTATATCGCACCACTTGCATGGGTTCGCAGACGCCTCCCAAGAAGCCTATGGAGCTGTAGTCTACCTACGACAAACCTTCTCCGACAATTCCTCGACGACTTCCATAGTCTTATCTAAGGCTCGAGTACTACCACTCAAGGAACTTACAATTCCGAGAGCTGAACTCACCGCGGCACTCATTCTGGCGAAGCTACTGAAGTATTGCTCCAGCCTTCTGGACATCGACGCCATGACGGCATGGACTGACTCCTCTATCGTTCTCTGTTGGCTAAGGAAGTCACCATCGTCGCTCAACACCTTTGTAGGGAATCGCGTCAGGCAAATCCAGACCCTCATACCCAACGCTCGATGGAGCCACGTCTCTTCTGCCTCCAACCCGGCTGACATGCTAAGCAGAGGCACGCCTGCAAGAGCTCTCCTGGACGCCAATCTCTGGTGGAATGGACCTCCTTGGCTGAACACCCCCCAAGAAGAATGGCCTCCTCCACAATTCAACATCCCCGAGGTCATACCGGAGATCAAGACGGTGACACTCACTACAGTGCCAGAACCACAGGAGAGACCATGGCAGCATTTTTCCAACTTTGGCCACATGGTCAGGATTCTCTCTTGGTGTAGGAGATTTCGACTCAACTCAAGTAGCCCACTTGCTCAAAGGATCAAGTCCTCCACACTCTCAACCGCTGAATGTCAAGCGACCATTGACCATCTCATCGCCCTGGACCAGCAAGAATTCTACCCTCTAGCCGTCCAAGCAGTTAAGCAGAGCAAGCAACTCTCCAAGGGTCACATCCTCAAGAAATACAACTTATCTCTCAGCGACAGTGGGGTCCTCCTCATCTCAACTAGAGTAAGAGATCCACACAATCCTTCACGAGACAAAAGAATCATCCCCCTCTCTATCCAGTCCAGCCTCACCAGGCTGCTTCTTTCATCTCTACATCAGAGGTATCTTCACCCTGGCACCAACACGCTGCTCGCCATAGTGAAGGATACCTACCATATCCCCGGGGTCAGGAACTTCCTCAAGGGACTCAGTAGACGTTGTGCTAGATGTCAACGGGCATATCAACAAGGCACAACTCAGCCCATGGGACTCCTGCCCCAAGTCAGAACCACTCCATCAGCTCCATTCCTTCACACTGGTGTAGATTTTGCGGGCCCCTTCCTAACCAAGCAAGGATACACCAGGAAGCCTGTCAGAATTAAAAGCTACGCCTGCATCCTCATATGCATGGCCACCAAAGCCATCCACATTGAGCTCTGCCTCAGCCTCTCCACGGACGAGTTCCTCGCTGCATTGAGGAGATTCTGCTCCAGGCGTGGATGCCCTGCCTCAATGTACTCTGACAATGGTTCGAACTTCATCGGAGCTCACGCAGAACTTCTCCATATCCAAGAACTACTCAGACGTTCGAAGTCATCTCTCTCCCATTTCACAACTCAGAACGGCATAACGTGGCACTTCTCTCCTCCTAGAACTCCTCACGCAGGTGGCTTATGGGAAGCTGCTGTAAAACAAATGAAGCTTCTTCTCAGGAAGCTCGTCCAGCCTCATCAACTCAGGACTGAAGAGCTCTCCTCCATACTCATCGAAATAGAAGGTATTCTGAACTCCAGACCCCTCGTCCAAATCGACTCTACGGATCCAGACAATTTAGCCCTCACTCCTGGACACTTCTTGGTGGGTCGGCCTATCAAAGCTCTACCTACGGATGTCTCATCCAAAGTCAAACTCTCCTCACTCCGCCGTTGGCAACTCACCCAGAGGCTTTCTAACGACTTTTGGGCAGCATGGAAGGAGCATTATCTCCACACTCTCCAGACCAGGCAGAAATGGACCTCCACTCAGCATGCCTTCAAGAAGGATGATGTTGTTCTCCTCAAAGAAGACTCTCTAGGCTACAGACACTGGCCATTAGCAAGAATAACGAAAGTCTTCCCAGGCGACGACGGTGTCGTTCGTGTGGTGGAGCTCCTCTGTGGTGGAAAAATCTGCAAGAGATCAACTCATCTCGTCATTCCGCTGCTCAGCGAAGAGTCCCTGGAGCCAGAAAGTTGAACAGACCAACCTGCGACGTGTCGACTTCTTCTTCCCCCCCCCCAGTATGTTCAGGACTGAACAAGAACATGAGTATCACACACTGTCACACACTTACCATATGAACTCAATTGTCACTTTGCTTATAATCATATTCATAAACACGTAGTCCCAAACCCATTGCGGGTTGGACTACGTGTTCGACACTTAATTGTTCTGTATTCACTTGTAAAGATGTTGATAAGTTTAAAGCCTAAAACCTTTACTACCATTAAGGGAGTTGCCATTTTAGGGGTTACGGAGCAAGGCTGCAATTGCCTTGGTGACAGCGGCTGCGCTCTGTGATATTCCCAAGGCCTTTAGGATCTTGTCATCCTGGTCCTTCAAGCACACAATCACACATACCGCGAGCTCGGGACATTAAGCATCCCGAACAGAGACGGAGCTTGCCAGTGAAATAGAGCAAGCAGATGAGTTTGCTGGTACAGTGTATGCAGCAGTCCTCAAGGCTGAGGGGAACTGTTCAAGAGTCGGAGCTGCTCTTCGAGAAGGGGATGGCCATGATACTGGCTCAATTGATTCTGCTGTGGCTACATTTCCTGCCAGGAAGCACCAAGTAAGGCTCCCTAAACTCAGCTTGCAATCTTTTTCGGGTGACATCACCCAGTGGCTCACCTTCTGGGACTCATTCAAATCTGCAGTTCATAGCTATGATCAGTTGACTGAAGTAGATAAATTCAACTACCTCAAGTCCCTACTCACTGGGATGGCCCGTGAAGCTATCGCTGGCCTTACTCTTTCTGCCTCAAACTACAAGGAAGCTGTTGCCATTCTCGAAGGCAGATTCGGGAATCAACAACAGATTATTTCCAGGCACATGGATCAGTTGCTGAATATGAACCCAGTCACCTCATCCAGCAACCTCCCAAGCCTTCGACATCTGTTCGACTTTGTAGAGAATCATATGCGGAGCTTGAAATCTCTTGGGGTCACTTCGGATTCTTATGGCAGCCTGCTGTCATCAGTGTTACTGAACAAGCTTCCCAATGATATTCGCCTACTCATCAGTCGAATGGTTTCAGCGGAGGAATGGACCCTGGACACCTTAATGAAGGAACTTCAGGATGAGCTACAGGCTAGAGAGCGAGTGGTTTTGGCCAAGCCATCAGCCAACACAATAGTGGGAAAAGGTGGCCAACAGAGTCCGCATACTGCGGCAGCGCTAGTGTCGGGGATTCGTGGAGGAGCTTCGAGTTGCTGTTATTGTCAGCAAGGCCATTCATCGAGAGATTGCAAGATAGTGACACAGCCTGCGGCCAGGAAGCAAGTTTTACATAAGTCTGGCCGCTGTTTTGTATGTCTTCGAGCAGGCCACATTAGTAGGGAATGCCGATCGAAATCTAGGTGTGGCAAGTGCAACCGATGACATCATATGTCCATATGCACTGGAGAGAATGTGGGAGGTAGAAACTCTCCCCAACAGAGTTCAACTTGGGATTCTAAGGTGAGGGAGGTGACAACGGATAACTCTGCACATCAACCTCAGGACAGTACTTCTGGTGGAGCAGGATGAATGTGGATGCAGCTTCATTCGCTCCTCAATCTTCGACATCATTATATGTGGCTGCTAACAAGTCAGTACTACTCCAGACAGCACAGACGACCCTACAGAACCCCAACCAGCCAATGATTTGCCAAGATGTCCACGCTGTTCTCGATTTAGGAAGTCAACGTTCATACATTACCGAAAGAGCGGCTGGAGCTCTGTCATTAAGGTCTCAAGAAGTTATTAAGCTATCTATTCTTACCTTTGGATCTTCAGATCATACGTTGTCTGAGTGCCAAGTTGTCAGAGTCCTGCTTGGCACAAGGGAAGGAGGGATGGAGTTGCGTCTCCTTACCACCCCATCTATTTGTGAGCCACTGACTGCTCAACCTGTGACACTGTGTGCCAATGTGTATCAACATCTGTCGAATTTGGAATTGGCCTACCCATCAGATGGAAGTGCTGTCATTGAAGTTGACCTGTTGATAGGTTCGGACTACTACTGGGAGCTAGTCACTGGAAGGATCAGTCGTGGAGAAGATGGTCCTGTTGCCGTGGAGACTAAATTGGGATGGGTTTTGTCAGGCCCAGCCCCTGAGGCCGAATCTGCATGTAGTCTGCTGACAACTCACACGCTAAGGGTGGATGCTCATGAGGAGGATATGAGGCTGGATGACACCTTGCATTCATTTTGGGAACTCGAATCGCTAGGAATATCTGGATCCAGTCAATCTGTCCACCAGGACTTTGAAGACAACATTGCATTTCATGACGGCCACTACGAAGTCCATCTGCCGTGGAGGAAGCCACGTCGCGTTCTCCCAGATAACTACCAGCTCAGCCTCAGACGTCTGCAGAGTTTGTTGTACCGACTTCGACGGACACCTGACGTCTTCAGTGAGTATGATTTTGTCATTCAGAAACAGTTAGAGCTTGGGATAATTCAAAGAGTTGGAGAGTCTGACATTGGAGTGGTGGGTCAAGTTCACTACTTACCACATCATGCCGTGGTTAAGCGAGATAAGGAAACCACAAAGGTCAGAGTGGTGTATGATGCATCTGCAAGGTGTGGAGGACCATCCCTCAATGAGTGCCTGTTCACGGGACCCAGCTTTGACCAGAAGATCTTGAACATACTCTTGAGGTTTCGTTCCTATCCCGTCGCACTTATTGCCGACATTGAGAAGGCCTTTTTGATGGTATCTGTGGCAGAGGAAGATCGAGACGCCTTGAGGTTCCTCTGGGTGGATGACACCAATAAGCCTGACCCGAATATCCAGGTTTTTCGATTCTCTCGAGTTGTTTTCGGAGTGTCCTCCAGCCCATTCCTGCTCAATGCCACAATTGATCATCACCTGAAGCAATTCTCCGACTCCAAGCCTGACTTGGTTGCCCTCCTACGCCAATCCATTTATGTGGATGATATAGTGGCTGGTGCAAAAAATGAGAATGAAGCAATGAAATTGTACGAGGAATCCAAGGGAGTTCTGCAAATGGGTGGTTTCAACCTCAGGAAGTTTGTAACTAATGTGCCACGACTCCAGAAGGTTATTGATGACCTGGAGAAGATTGCTCCCATGTTTGACATGGACTCAGAACATACTGATGAGGCAACTTATGCCAAAACTGTACTTGGAGGAGGCCAGCTGATGAATCCGACTGACCAGAAGGTCCTGGGCTTGAGGTGGAATGTTCTGACAGATTGCCTGGTCTTTAGTGTGCAGGAGATAGGAGTTCTCGCTGACATGAAGACACCGACAAAGAGAAAGGTCACCAGCACAGTCGGCAAGTTTTTTGATTCTTTAGGAGTTCTTTCTCCTGTGGTGATCAGATTCAAGATATTCTTCAAGGAGCTGTGTGTGGAAGGTCTCGACTGGGACCAGGAGCTCACTGGAGGCTCTCTTCTCAAGTGGCAGTCACTTGTGACAAGTGTTAAGGAGGCTCCTGCTATCTGTATCCCTCGCCTTTACCTATCAGGCATTGACATGCAATCAGCTTCCTATACTCTCCATGGCTTCTGTGATGCCTCCAAGGAGGCCTATGCCGCAGTGATATATCTTGTAGTTCAAGTTGGAGCCCAGAAGTTTGTGAGATTTGTGATTTCCAAAACTCGTGTTTCCCCTCGTCAAGAGCTCACCATACCTCGTTTGGAGTTGATGTCAGGACTACTATTAGCAAGGCTAATTGCTAGTGTTACTGAAGGTCTTTCCCCCAACTTCACTCTTGGTCAACCAACCTGCTACACAGACTCTCAAGTGGCTCTGTATTGGATAATGGGTCGTGGCAGAGAATGGAAGCAATTTGTCCATAACCGAGCGACTGAAATTCGTGAGCTCGTTCCGGTCACCTGCTGGAGACACTGTGCTGGAGTCGAGAACCCCGCTGACATTCCATCGAGAGGTTTAACTCCACTAGAACTTTCCACAAATAGGTTGTGACACTGCGGTCCTGAATGGCTGGTGAAGGAAACCAATGAGCAACTTCCAGCTAGGAGTGAGATGCCAGAAGATTGCCTTTTGGAGATGAGATTGAAATACAGGAGAACTCTTACACTGCTGGTTGATGAAGTTGATACTGGTCTGGGGAGCATTATAGAGTGTCAGGACTACAGTTCTGTCATCCATCTCTTCACTATCACTGCTTACGTCATGAGATTCGTGCGAGTTCTCAAACAAGCTGTGAATCGCAGCAATTCTCACGTGGAGAGTCTCTCTATTAAACCCCAGGAGTTGGCCAGGGCAGAAGCTGAGTGGATTCAAGAGTCACAGAGGTTGCTTGTGAGTGACAAGCACTTTCCTGTATGAACTAGACAGCTTGGTCTGTATTGTAACAATGATGGGCTGTGGCGATGTGGTGGACGCCTACAGGAGGCAAACCTTCCACAGGAAACGAAACACCCAATCATCCTTCCAAGAGGTCACCATCTGACAGAGCTGATTGTGCATAGGGCCCATGAAAGGGTGTTTCACAATGGAATCAAGGAGACTCTGACAGAAGTCCGGTCAAAGTTCTGGATCCTGAAGGGAAGATCCCTGGTGAGGAAGCTAATTTATAGATGCCCAGTCTGTCGTCGATTTAAGGGTCCACGGTATTCAGTCCCACCTCCCCCACCTCTTCCAGAGTTTCGTGTGAGCGAGCAGCCACCCTTTACATTCACTGGAGTTGATTTTGCAGGCCCACTGTACATTCGATACCCCGGCAAACCAGAATGCAGTAAGGTATGGCTGTGCCTTTTCACCTGTTGTGTTGTTCGGGCTGTTCATCTCGACCTTGTGCCTAACTTGACCACCCCTGCATTCCTAATGTGTTTGAAAAGATTTGTCGCCAGGAGGGGGATTCCCAGAAGGATGATATCTGATAATGGACGGACCTTCAAGGGAGCTGCCAAGTTGTTATTTTCAATGCAGAAACAGCCTGAGGTCCGGCAGTATTTGCTTGGCAACCAGATCCAATGGAGCTTCAATGTGGAGCGAGCCCCATGGTGGGGTGGGATATTTGAACGCATGGTAAAGTCTACAAAGAGGTGCCTGCGTAAGGTGGTGGGCAGAGCGAGACTCCAATATGATGAACTAGCCACTGTGGCAGGGATCTTTTATTTTACAATCACAAAGAAAATGTTTAAATAACGTGTAATGTTTTGTTGTTGTTGTTTTTTCCTTCAATTCAAACAGTTGCAGCGAGTTGTTACTATGGCACTGAATTCCCTTTACCGTGCCGACCTTATTTTCAGTTGCTTCAGTGTTAGAAGTCAAGATCATTCATGTAAAAATAGTATAGTCTTTAGGCTCGCTCGCCATTTGTGTTCAAGCACATCACTAGTATGTGCATATATTATATAGATAAAACAGGATTTGTTTTGTTCACTTAGTGTATTTAGTGTATGTATACTATAGGAAACCCCTTGTCCACCTTGCCATCTCACAGGCATTTAAGTGAATATTTTTTTGCAGCAGTAAGTTTCAGTTCCTATATTTAACAATATTTTCTACTACTGAGACACAGCATAGCTCTTCATGTATCACCATCACAATTTTCAAAGATGAAATACACAGTTTAAAATTTCTCAAGAAAAAAGGGCTGGGCTGAAGCTTGGGTATGTCAGATTATAGAAAAAAGTAAACTTAGGAACAAAGGGGATCTCTACCCACCCCAACCTTTCCCAACATCATTTAGTTCGGATACACTAGAAGCTACAAATGAAGAAGACATGTACAAAATGTGACTGTATAAAATGATGTTACCTAGCTAATTAGAATACACTCCCTGATTCTCCAGAGACTCTCCAGTAACCAAAACTTTTTAAGGTTCAAATTATACCTGAGTTAGGTATAGCGATTTCAATCCTCACTTTCTGCAGCGATTTCAGCTCCACCTACCACATTTGCTAGCAAATGTGGTAGGTGGAGCTGAAATCAATCGTACTTTCTGCAGCGATTTCAGCTCCACCTACCACATTTGCTGCATATATTATATGCAGCAAATGTGGTAGGTGGAGCTGAAGTCAATCGTACTTTCTGCAGCGATTTCAGCTCCACCTACCACATTTGCTGTATATATTATGCATTGCCCCGTCTCATATAGCAGCAGCCGCGGTTAAACTGACCAGAGTTCAAAGGTGAAATGTTCGGGCCGGTAAAATTTCTAAGTCGAAATCTCATCCAAAAAAAAATTCGCCCGGTAGCCCCCCCCCCCCCCCCCCCCCAGAGTAAGGCCTCCCCTGGCGCTTACTGCATGAGTATGGCTTCGAGTCAGGATTGCTCCGACACATTTTTCAATACAGAGACGGCCTCAGCAGGAACCAGAAAAGCATAAGAGACAAAGCTTCTCGCTATTAATTAGCGAGCGAGACACTTACAGGGGTAACACAATTGAAAATCGGGGATGTTTGTTTGTTTATATATAATTATGTTTGGACGTACGTAAGGCATTTTTGTACTTTGACCCTCGCGTTTTTGTGTTAGTTCGGTGGTCGACCCCGTCCCAAACTTCACTAAACAGAATCCTCTGTTTATCGATCAGTACCCGTATCACCCTAGAAATTGAATTGTTTACCGTTTTGAATTCTTTTACTGGTGCAGTTAAAACGTGAAAACTTACAGGACTTCCATTTCTATTCGAGTTAGTGGTTGTGGTAAGTCAATGCGCTCTTTGGCATGGTTATAAGCCATGCGCAACAGTATTTACTTGAAAATACATTGTCCACTAGACTACTGCGAAGGTAAGTCTGTGTAGGTGTATGTCCAGTTGTGCCAAAGCATTGTGTGTTACAACCACTACTTAGCTAAAGAATATCACAAAGAAAACTTTTAAATAACGTGTATTGTTTTGTTGTTGTTGTTTTTCCTTCAATTCAAGCAGTTGCAGAGAGTTGTTACTATGGCACTGAAATCCCTTTACCGTGTATGCGAAATTAAAAAAACTGGACCTTATTTTCAGTAGCTTCAGTGTTAGAAGTCAAAATCATTCATATAAAAATAGTATAGTCTTTAGGCTCGCTCGCCATTTGTGCTCAAGCACATCACTAGTTTATCTGTTTATGGGGTACATGAGACTTCTGTTTAACCCGCGCTTCTAATTACGTAAGCTAGGTAAAGCGTTCACAGTTCCAGTATTTTTCAATTAACGAGCGCGGAGAATCCTGCTGCACTGCCTTACCAACTCTGTTTCAACCAAAACATTTATAGCTACTCTCTTCTTGAAACAATTGTGAAGTCTTTGTCAAGCTGCGCTTCTTTGCCACTGCTTTCTAAGTTTATTCAGGTAATTCTGTTATTGTTAACTCAGCTAAGAGCTTGTTGTCAACAGTGACTGGTAAATTCAAATAGTCAGAATGACTCAAATTTGGTACTACAGAAGTTACTACTGCTCAAGAAAATGAGGTAAGAAAGTAATTTTGTATTTGTGTGCTAAAATTGATTGTCTTTTGTTTATGTAGCTGAGAGCTTGTTGTCAAGAATTCGAGGTAATTCAGATGGTCAAAGTAACTTCAATTTGATATTACAGAAGTTATCAATACTCAAGAATGAGGTAAGTAGTAATTCCATATTTATTGGCTAAAATTACAAATAATAACACTGGTTTATTTTTTATCGTAGCTGAGAGCTTGTTCAAGAGTCACTGGTGATTGAGATTATCAGAATGGTTGATGTTTGATACGACAAAAGTTACTGTCGGGGCTCGTAATTTCCACCGACAACGTCAGCCCTGTCAGCTTCAAAGGACCAGGACAGACAGACAACCAGAGCCGCCACCAGATCACTGTTGCCCTATCACTGGCACCTATGGCGCTTGCAACGGGGCTGTGAAAAAGCGGGGACTAATCCTAAAGCTTTGGACTGGCAAAGGTCATCTGACTTCAAAACACAAATACTTTGACAACAACTTTATAGGATATGCCTGAGGGTGATACACTTTGGGTTGACCATGATGAATATCATTAAAATGGTGTGAGAGCGATCAATTAACAGTGTTTATGGTTCACTGAGGGAGATTGTTTATGGTTCAGTCTTGTTCAGTGCGCAGGAGAGGAGTGCGTCCTGAACAGTTACCATTAATCAGGTAAGAGAGTGATTTTGTATTTGTTTGCTGAAATCTAATGTCATAACTGCTATTAGTGTTTGCATGAAGTAAGCTAAAAATAGTAACATTTATGTTACCTAACTCAGGCTCGCTCGCCATTTATGCTCAAGCATACCACTAGTTTATTTATTGGCGAGCGAGCGTAGCGAGCGAGACACTTACAGGGGTAACACAATCGAAAATCGGGGATGTTTATTTATTTATTTATTTGTATATATGTTTGGACGTACGTATGTCATTTTGTACTTTGACCCTCGCATTTTTGTGTTAGTTATGTGGTCGACCCCGTCCCAAATTGCACTAAACAGAATCCTATGGTTTATCGATCAGTACCCGTATCACCCTAGAAATTGAATTGTTTACCGTTTTGAATTATTTTGCAGGTGCAGTTAAAACTTGAAAACTTAAGGGACTTCCATTTCTATTCGAGTTAGTGGCGGTGGTAAGTCAATGCGCTCTTTGTCATGGTTATAAGCCGTGCGCAACAGTATTTACTTGAAAATACATTGTCCACTAGACTACCGCGAAGGTAAGTCTGTGTAGGTGCATGTCCAGTTGTGTCAAAACATTGTGTGTTACAACCACTACTTAGCTAAAGAATATCACAAAGAAAGCGTTTAAATAACGTGTATTGTTTTGTTGTTGTTGTTTTCCTTCAATTCAAGCAGTTGCAGAGAGTTTGTTACTATGGCACTGAAATCCCTTTACCGTGTATGCAAAATTAAAAAACTGGACCTTATTTTCAGTAGCTTCAGTGTTAGAAGTCAAAATCATTCATATAAAAATAGTATAGTCTTTAGGCTCGCTCGCCATTTGTGCTCAAGCACATCACTAGTTTATTTGTATATATGTATGGACGTACGTATGTCATTTTGTACTTTGACCCTCGTGTTTATGTGTTAGTTACGTGGTCGACCCCGTCCCAAATTGCACTAAACAGAATCCTCTGGTTTATCGATCAGTACCCAGAAATTGAATTGTTTACCGTTTTGAATTCTTTTGCGGGTGCAGTTAAAACTTGAAAACTTAAGGGACTTCCATTTCTATTCCAGTTAGTGGCGGTGGTAAGTCAATGCGCTCTTTGTCATGGTTATAAGCCGTGCGCAACAGTATTTACTTGAAAATACATTGTCCACTAGACTACCGCGAAGGTAAGTCTGTGTAGGTGCATGTCCAGTTGTGTCAAAGCATTGTGTGTTACAACCACGACTTAGCTAAATAATATCATAAAGAAAACTTTTAAATAACGTGTATTGTTTTGTTGTTGTTTTTTTCCTTCAATTCAAGCAGTTGCAGAGAGTTGTTACTATGGCACTGAAATCCCGTTACCGTGTATGCGAAATTTAAAACCTGGACCTTATTTTCAGTAGCTTCAGTGTTAGAAGTCAAAATCATTCATATAACAATAGTATAGTCTTTAGGCTCGCTCGCCATTTGTACTGAAGCACATCACTAGTGTACATTACTCAGGATTCCCCCCTTCCCTAAATTTAGTTTCCCCCACTAAGTTTTATTTACCCTGCCGGAAATTTTTTTATAAAAAAAAATAATGATCAATACAAGTATGAAAAAACTATAGCTTAATTACTCTACTGCTAGCTAGTTTCTTTTAAAATGTCAAACAATTTTTTAAATCATGACTGTCGTTTTGGTCCCCTTCAATAGCAATTGTAATAGTTTGTCTAAGTTTTCATCTAATAATCTGTTTCATAGTTGTGATGTCACCATTTTCATGTGGCTAAAATATTTCCATCCCCCCCATCAGTTAACTATTGTTGAATTCCAAATTATCCACAATAGTTGCAATCTGAGCATTACATCACAATCAAATATGTTGAGACTCAGCATCAGAAAGGTTCTTCAGACTGTTGACTATTTGCAATAACGAATGCAGTTGCAATTTGCAATGGATTGAGCCCAGAATATCTAAATATACGATAAAAATTCAATGAGGGGGCACTTGATGCAGGCATTACTAAACACGTTTTTGTCTCCATTTCCTGCTAGCAAAGTTGACAGAAAAAATGTTATCAGAAAAGAAAAAATATATGTTTGTTGCTGCTGCAAATGATTGAAGAAGAACCAATGCTTGAGTGTTACAAGTGTGAAAAGAAATTTCATTCAAAATGTGTTGCAGAGAAAACATTTAAAAAACAATAGTATTGTCCATCTTGCTCTTCAACTAAATACTCATATGGACAAGTAGTTGAAGGGTATGAGGTATAAGCATTAGTTATAATACAATTATTTAATACAATCTTTTCATAGCCTATAATGGTGGAAATCTGGGAAGCTTCCATCATCTGATTTTGTTTATCATCATGGCACAAATAAGCAATATTTTTGTCAAAAAAAAACTATAACTAAAACTAAAATGTAAATAATGTTCAACCAAAATAACATTATTATAATATCAAAGTAAACTTTCTGACTTCAACAACTCTTAAGAAAATTACTTGTATATGTTAAACAAACAACATCAATGGAGAAAAAGAAAGGAGTTGCATGCAGAATACCATGCATGGACTGCAATTCAGTGTATGTGGGTGAAACTGGCAGGAAGTTAGAAAAAAGATTGAAGGGACATCAGCATGTAGTTTAAAAATGGATGATAAAAATGACATCTCAGTACATGCATGAAAAAAGTCACATAGAGTAAAATGGAGTGAATCGAGAGTTGTGAAAATGGTCCTAAATGACTTCCATAGGAAGCTAACAGAAGCATTAATAATAATACAGAGCACCAACACCACATCAAATTTAGATAAAGGCCTTGAGCTCAACTCCACTTGGACTCCGTTCCTATAAGAACTTTAGCATCAATGTTGCCCACGGGTATGTGCATTTTCTTGTTGACAATTTTGTTTATTTTATTTTTAAGGTCATAGCTACCTCACAACTGAAGAAGGCTTACAAGCCAAAACATATTGCGAATTTAGGTATATATAATTTTATTGCTACTAGGCTAATAAATATTAAATTACCAGGAATAATAATCTCTTGTAGCCCATGAGCTGTATCCTTAAAGTGAAAAGAAAAGAAAAAACCATTGAAAATGTTGTTTGCTTTAGTATAATAAATGCTGCTTTACTAAATTTAGCTCCACACAAGTTGAGTATAACTATTATTCTTTCAGACTGTGATATAAATATGTTGACAATACAATACAAAATAGGTACACTTTCATTGAAGGTCTAGCTATATGTGATTTATGATTCCCTCTCATAAGCTTTAGTAATTGTATTGTCAGCAACAAAATTTACTCCTTCTTTTCAGACAGTACATATCAGCCAAAACCTCTCCAAATGGACAAGTTTAAGTGACAAATAATATATTAAACACTTTTAACAAACAAGTATAAATATCAAAATTAAAGAATATCAACTATTTGAACTTGTTTCTTCTGCCTCTCTTCTTGCGCTCCTCAGCTCCTATTGAGTCAGCACGTTCCTGCTGCTCATGTGCAAGTGACGCAACAGGAGAGGTTAAGGCAGAACTGTTATTACATGAAGTATTCTCCTCTTCATTTCCTGAATCCAGTTGATATTCATCTTTATCTTCTCCATCGCTTTGTGAGGTTTTCATGTGAAGTTGTCCACTCTCATCTGGCATAGCAGCAGTTTCATTTGATGAAGGCAATAAATCTTCTTTATGGTCAGGAGTAGAAACATCTACAATATCAGTAGACACTTGATCTGGTTGAGTGGCTTGCTCTGTAAACCTAAAATGGCAGAAAAATGTGACATCAGTGACCAGACACATGTGACATAACTTAGCAGACACATGTGACATCACTTAGCAAACACATGTGGCATCAGTTAGCAGACACATGTGACATCAGTCAGCAGACACATGTGACATCAGTTAGCAGACACATATGACATCAGTTAGCAGACACGTGTGACATCAGCTAGCAGACACATGTGACATCAGTTAGCGGACACATGTGACATCAGTCAGCAGACACATGTGACATCAGTCAGCAGACACATGTGACATCAGTCAGCAGACACATGTGACATCAGTTAGCAGACACATGTCAGTAATGTCACTCACCCTGCATGTTTCTTCCTCCTTCTAGCCTTCTTAGGTGATGTGTCCACAATGCTTAGAGATTGTTCTTGATTGATTGTGACTTCCACTTTTTCATTCATCTCTTCTGCCATTTGACCACACCCATCAGGATTGTCATTTATGGAGATAGCTGGTTTACTTCCACCAAGAGCCATACATTCCATTTCTTTAGTTAAAACTTCTTCTAATTTCTTTTTGAGCCGTTTTTTCCTGGGAGGAGGTGTAGGCTGTGATTCAGAATCCTGGCTCACAATGGCTTGAGGAGGCTCAGGGTCATCAATTTTTGCCTCTTCTTCTATCTCAGATCCTAATTGAATACTGATAGCCTCCTTAGAATTATCTACTGGTAGTTCCTTTTCCTATGCAAGAAATATTATTGCAAAACAAACAAATTTTTGTTATGCAAATACTTTATTTTAAGTGCATCAATTCAAAGTTAAGTGCATTGTATTTAGTCAGTTTGTTTGCCTGTCTCTGTCGGTCAACTTCTGTTTGCCTGCCTATTTGTATCTCTGTCTCCCTGCCTATCTGTCTCCCTGCCCGTCTGTCTCCCTGCCCGTCTGTCTCCCTGCCCGTCTGTCTCCCTGCCTGTCTGTCTCCCTGCCCGTCTGTCTCCCTGCCCGTCTGTCTCCCTGCCTATCTGTCTCCCTGTCTGTCTCCCTGCCCGTCTGTCTCCCTGCCCGTCTGTCTCCCTGCCCGTCTGTCTCCCTGCCTGTCTGTCTCCATGCTCGTCTGTCTCCCTGCCTGTCTGTCTCCCTGCCTGTCTGTCTCCATGCTCGTCTGTCTCCCTGCCTGTCTGTCTCCCTGCCTGTCTGTCTCCCTTCCCGTCTGTCTCCATGCCTGTCTGTCTCCCTGCCTCTATAGTCAGAGCGAATAGAAAAAGAACACAGACTTCTGGAGTTATGCTGTATGGCTCAATTTATTTCACGGAAAGCTTTCAATAAGCTCATAAACCGTGCTTCAGCACAAATGGCGAGTGAGCCATTGTGGATAAGTAAAACACTCTAAACCTTAAATCTGATAAAAGCAATTACAATATTTATATGCAAAAGTAACAAAAAAGGTTTAATAAGCCTGAAGTTAAGTAGCTACAAGTATGTAGCCTTGACCATTAAATTTTAGCTAATAAAAAAATATGCTATTTTTCTTACCTCACTTTCCAGAGTAATGGTAGCTTAAAATTAGCCATTCTGACCATCTAAATGACCGGACTATAAGCACTCAATGACCAATTTAAAAAAAAAGCGCATGATAAAAGGTTTGTCATAATAACCAATTGATGTAACTTTTTGTGACTTGAAAAAAGAAAAAAAAATCTCTAATAAATTATAGTACAGGCAGTAGCAGTAGCGTACAACACATTCACACACGCACACTAGTGCACTGTATCTTCAGACTCAAGACTTCTCTTCGTAGCTTCACTATTGAATAAATTTTATATTAAGAACAAAACTGTTGTGTAGGGCATATAACTATGATCAATAGCACATTGACTAATATAACTTCCTATTGTCACTAATTCCTAGAAAATAAACTCCGGTAAGTTTGTGAGACTTAACTGCATCCCATAACATTCAGATCATGTTCACCTAATTCAAAGAAGGGGTGAACAATTAACTTTCCTAAGATGATACAGGTAAAGATCAGTAGACTTAAGGATTCTGTTTAGTGAAATATGGGACAGGGTCAACCACCAAGCAAACACAAAAATACAAGGGTCAAAGTACTTAAGTCTAAACACATATAAATATCTCCGATTTTGTATTGTGTTAGCCCGATAGTGTCTGGTTTGCTTGCCAATTACCAGAGGTGTGCTTCAGAACCTATGGTAAGTGCACTACATCTCAAGTTAGAGCCTGAAAGAGTATTATCTTTATAGGATAGTTGTTACAGACAGCCCTCCTATCACTATGTAGGTAAGAGACCCTACTTTCATACCTCATTGTCAGAATCATCACTATCTTCAGTGTCAGTGCTATCCTCATGGTGAATGCTACTGCTGTTGTCATCACAACTAATAGACTTAGCAGAGACAGCATTAGTCCTAGAAGCATCTCCTGAAGACACAGCGTTAGTGGAGGAAACAGTGGACTGAATAGCTTCTGAGACAGTCTTTGCAGCAACATTGGGAGGAGGTGGCCTAGATGGAGTTGGCTTACTCCCACCTGTAAAACACATACATACAATACACACAAACTGAATACATACACATTATGATACTGTACATTCTCATACTAGCCCAATCCACAGACACACACAACCCTTGGTATTGGCTAATATTCTATCAGTGCTTTAATGCTGGCCAATACTCTAATATTCTTGCCTACACACACACATACACACATATATATATACAGTAGGAGACAAAATAAAGTTCCGAGTTCCGTTCCGTAGTACGGCCGTAAAACGTTTTTTTTTACCGTAGTTTTTATCGTCGCGTTCCACACCGTTTTGACTAAACAGCCAACACCGTTTACTAAAACGGTAAAAAACGGTTAAGCTTTTCCGTTGATTCACAGATATTTTCTAGTTAGAAACTCTTCCATAGCTATATCAGCAAGCTAAGGCCTTGAATCGACCATTAAATGCTACAGGGATAGTGCAAAAAAGATCGTACAAAAATTTAACTTGCTTCAATAAAGCTGCAAACCGAGTTTTCGACGGGCACAGAGCTAAAACGAGGTCCGCACTTCGTAGGTCTTCTGTTAGCTACTGAGGGACCTCCGGTAGTAGAAAATCTAAGCCTGAAAAGGCCCTAACATCAAGAAATATCCTATACTGTGCGGTAGTCGAACTAACAATTCTCCGCGAGACAACTTCGAATAGGACCAACCCGAAAAGATCTGCCTGAGGAGCTATAAACAAAAAATCAGAACTTTTATTGGATAAACGATTTTTTATATTTCTTTGAGTGAGACATGCGGTGAACGAGAAAGATTAAAATGGTAACATGGTCTAATGGAATGTCCTTTTTTTTTTTACCAAACGGCATGCCGTTCCCCCCCCCCCCCATTTTTTAATCGTGCTATGGCTGTTCTATGGAACAGAATTCGGAACTTTATTTGTCTTCTACTGTATGTATGTGTATTACATGAGTCAGAGTGTGATATGGCAAAATATTTCACGAGCAGGCTAATTTATTTTCATGAGCCAGAGGCTAGTGAAAATAAAGCCTGAGAGTGAAATGTCTAGCCATATCACTCTGAGGAGTGTAATAAGTGGTTTATTCCACACTAGATATCTTCACGCTGTAGCTAGTACTAGAGGACTGGTAACTCACAGGTAAAGTTGGTTGTAGGGGGTACCCACATCCCCAGCTAATATTATAGCAGCTATTCTAATCCAGGTTGAGTAGGCTTCATAAGAGGAAGGTAGCTGTAAAACCCCAGAAAACTAGAACACCCTGGTTGCTATAACTGTTCAAGCCGAATGAGGAAAGAAGTCTACACAAACTATTTCATTTAGTCCTACACAAACTATTTCATTTCAGTCTTTACCTTTGCACTTGCACCTTGTACTCGGCGTTAATCGTCGATGTTCAATCTGTTTTAATGTTTCTTAGCTACCTTTTTTTGTCATTCTTACTTTTATATCTTTGTGGTCAGTTACTTGCTGTATTACATGAACTATTCTTTATTACTTTAATTAATAACCATACTTGGTGAACTGTTCTCTCCTTGGCGTTCTACCGCCGCTACATAATTTGGTCCTTCGAGCCAGATACTCCGTGGAATCTAGCTACGGAGATCTAGTAACTTTCCTTTCTACTCAGTCCAATACTTTGGTTCTACCTCTCCAATACTTTGGAATTTCTTCTCCAATACTTTTGGAACTACCACTTCGATACTTCAAAGTTTCTATAGTTACCTAGCCCATTTGTTGCAGTTGTCATGGACTACAAACGTGCCATAGCTTCCGCTAAGGGCAACGTAACCAAAGTCGCACATCTCGTCAAACAGCAAGAATCCTTAGATCCTAAAACTCTACTGTCTCCATCTTTGGATCGTCTTCTGGTTCGTCTCACGAATGCAGAGGAACATTACGACGAAGCTTACGCAGCCATATAAGACCCTTCGGAGGATGAAGAAGCAGCTCAATTAGACTTCCTGTCTATAGTAGATGATTTGCAGTCACGACTGGAACATCTAAAGTTGTCCATCCAAGTTAAAGCTGCTGGTGAAGACCTCCTGGAATTGATTGAATACTGGGAGGATTTGAGTCCTGATGACCAAAAGGTTAAGGTTGACAGAGAAGTCGACAGTCTTCAATCTAAACTTGAAACCTTTATTGATCTTTCTCGACTGCGGAGATTGGCTAATTCTCCGGAGATCAAGGAGCAAATTAGGGCTATGCGACTACAAGTCGATCGCCTGAAGAGCGCTGGATCTGCGTTAGCTATTACATCCAGCATACCACCTCGTGCTATACCAACTAAAACTATTACCCAAATTAAATCTAGAACTTTGCCTCTTCCTACGTATTCCGGGGACCTCTCCGATTGGCGATCGTTTTAGCGTCGCTTCAAGGACTACCTCGCTAGACTCCCCGACTTAACGGCAGATGAACAACTAACCTTCCTACTCGAATGCGTTAAGGATACAACTGCCATCAGCATCATACGTGATGTACTCCGTAACGGTGATTCCTTCAAGTCAGTCGAAACAAGATTGAATATCCATTTCGACCAACCTCGACGAGTTTATACGGACATGGCATTGAAATTGAAACGAATTCCCGAGTTTTCAGACACGATCAAGGGAACTGCCTCATGCTCAGAGATGGCCAGCAAGTTTATTAATATCGTCGAGAATTTCGGCGATGGTTCGGCTTCACAGTTATTAACAGCTTTCTTCGAAGCCATGCTAGATGAATCGTTGTCGCAGGAATGGTATCGGTACATCAGACGCCGTGCCAAAGGTCGAAAAACTTATTGAATTTTTTGATCATCGCAACCGAACCCTCACGAGCAAGCCTGTGGACGCTAGATCTACAGGAGTGAGGTCAACTACTACCTGCAATAGACCATCTAATGGGAGTTCTGCAGCCAGCAACAAGCCAGTTTCTAAAAGTAAGTCCGTTACATTGGTTGCTAACAATGCTCTTTGCAAATTATGCAGTGAAAGAAATCACCCTCTGTATTTTTGCAATGGTTTCAAGCAGATGGATGTTTCCAACAGGAAAAAGCATGTGTCTTCTTCCAATTGCTGTTTTAATTGCTTGACACCAGGTCACTCCACCAAGCAGTGCCACAGCAGGAAGGTCTGTCAGATCTGCTCTGGGAAACACCACTCGCTGTTGCATACTGATGAAACGGAGCGAGGAACGAATACTGCGGTCACTCCTCGCCAGGACAACCCTAATTCTCAACAAACGTCGTTGGCACTACCCATTCCTAGACCTACTGCCATTCTGTGGATCTGCCAGACAGTAGTGAAGCAGGATGACAAAACCATCAGAGTCAGAGGAATTATCTATCCAGGTTCCACGGTATCATTTTTGACAGAAAAGGTGGCCAAGACTCTGAAGTTGAAGACTTCGCCTGTACTAACCGAGGTCACTGGGATTGGGTCTACTCACGCTGGTACGTGCAAGAAGGAAGCTGAGATACTGGTACACTCTCCATACGAGCACAACGCGATGACCGTTCGAGTTAGAGCAGCCATCATTTCCTCGATCGTTGGAAATACTCCCTCTACTGATTTCCTCAAGAAGGTGGACACCACTTTTACCAACTGTTTGAATCTTTCAGATCCTAACTTCAGTGTTCCAGGAGGGATAGACCTTCTTCTTGGACAAGACGTCCTTCATTCTATTCTCCGAGATGGAGTGGTTCGATCGTCAAAGAATGACCTCTACGCCATAAATACAATATTTGGCTGGGTTGTTGGTGGCTGTTGTGAAGCTCTGCTGAAGCTGCCTCTACTTCTATCTGCTGCCATGCCTCTTCCTCCTCACTTCAGGAAACTGATCAGCTTCTTAGATCTTTTTGGGAGTCAGAGGAGCCTCCTGCTACGACTTTGGCTGGGGACGATCAACAAGCCCTTGCCTACTTCAAGGAGTCACATTCGAGACACGAGGATGGTCGCTATGAGGTACGAGTTCCCCGACAGACTACTGCTAATTCTCTAAGTGATTCTAAGGCACAAGCTGTAAGACGCTATTCTACCAACAAGCGTTGTTTGCAAAAGAAAAGCAAATGGAATGACTTTGCCACAGCTGTCAAGGTGTATGCCACAATGGGCCACTCCGAGCTGGTACCTCCTTCAGATCTCAACAAATCCAAGAGTGAAGTTTATTATATGCCTATGCATGGTGTAGTGAAGGAGAGTAGTACGACTACGAAATTACAAATTGTATTCGATGCGTCGGCAGTCGCTTCTACAGGGGTCTCACTCAACGATTCACTTCTGCCTGGACCTACAAACTACCCTCTTCTTACTGAAGTGTTGATGCGATTCCAGTTACCCAAGATTGGACTTTCTGCTGATATCTCGAAGATGTTTCGAGAAGTCGCATTACATCGTGATGATCGAGATCTACATCGTTACCTCATGGAAGATGACCTTGGCAACTTACAAGAATGGAGAATGGTGAGGCTTACTTTTGGTGTAACTTGTTCTCCTTTCTTGGCTGTGCAGGTTCTCCGGCAAATAGCTGAAGACTACCAGAACGAGTTCCCTGAGGCTGCACAAGCTATCCTGACTTCGTTCTACGTCGACGATTTCCTTTCTGGAGCTGATACGATTGAAGAAGCTACACTCCTACAATGTTCTCTGACCGAGCTCTTGAGCTGCACGAAAATGACACTGAGAAAGTGGAGGACGAATGATGACAACCTGAGAGCTACTATCCCACCGTATTTATTGGAAACTGAGGAGACTCAGCTGATTCAAGCTCCTGCAAAGTGTCATAAGGCCCTAGGAGTGCACTGGAGAACAACTACTGATACGCTACACGTGGCCACACCTCAGCTAAATGCCAACGATCGACCTACCAAGCGTCAAGTTCTTTCCGACGTGGCCAGAATATTCGATATACTTGGATGGTTCACTCCTGTGACAATCTCCCTAAAAATTCTTCTACAGCGAATCTGGTCACTGGGACTGGATTGGGATGAGCTAATTTCCTCGGATCTCTCAAAGATTTAGGAGTGCTGGAGAGCGGAACTGCCATTAATGAATTCGCATTCTATCCCTAGATGCTATTTCCAGTCGGGAAAGTCTGTACTTTCTGTATCTTTGCACGGTTTTTGTGATGCCTCACAGGTTGCGATGGCAGCTGTTGTTTACTTAAGAATTGAATATGCTGATTTTTCTGTTTTTGCAGAGATAGTGTTGGCGAAGTCCAAAGTCGCTCCAATGAAGCCACAGACTATTCCAAAGCTTTAATTGTCGGCTGCGGTTCTATTGGCAAAACTACTGTATTCTGTAAAATCTGAACTTCACATGGACCTCTCTGCAATCCACGCATGGAGCGATTCGATGGTGGCTCTAGGATGGATTCGGACCAATCCTGCAAAGTTGAAAACTTACGTTGCCAACCGGGTCATTCAGATTACAGATAAATTACCACCCGTCTGTTGGAGGCACGTACCAACATCTACTAATCCAGCGGATGTAGCATCGAGAGGTACTACTGTGACCGATCTCTTACAACATTCCTTGTGGTAGCATGGACCTGCTTGGTTGCTGGTACCTTCTATGGAATGGCCTGTTGAGGATAGGTCTACTGAGTCTTTCAAGCTCCCTGAATTGAAAAACTTTGCCTTAACTGTTAGGGCAGATACTCCAAGCAATGAACAAATATTGAGACTATTTTCCTCATTTACTCACTGTGTGAATGTGCTAACTTGGGTTTTCAGATTTTTGTCCAGGTGCAGAAAAGAAAACAAGAAAGACACTTTACTGAGACTGGCATTGGCTGAGATCCAGGAGACTGAGACCAAGCTTTTTCTACTCCACCAGAAAGAATTCTATTCCAAGGAGATTAAAACACTCCATTCTGGTGCATCACTGTCTAATACTAATCCGTTATGTTCTCTTTTTCCTATTCTAGACAAAGTTGGTCTCATGAGAGTTGGTGGACGACTTCAACAAGCAAATTTATCATACCAACAGAAACACCCTCTCATTGTTTGCAGAAAATCTCATTTGGCCTTGCTACTAGTTCGACATGTGCGTATTTCCAACCACCATGCTGGTCCTACGATGATGCTGGGGCTATTGAGCCAGCAGTATTACATGTCTGGTACTCGACTCTAGTGAGAGCTGTCTCTCACGCTTGCATTACGTGCAAAAAGGAGCATGCCAAGACCGCATCGCAGTGTATGGGACAACTACCTGAGGCTCGGATCACACCATCTCCTCCTTTTCCCAGGACTGGTACAGACTTTGCCGGTCCTCTTCAACTGAAGAAGGGACATACCAGGAAGCCTGTGATGGTAAAGGGCTATGTGTGTCTATTTGTTTGCCTCTCTACACGAGCGGTTCATCTGGAACTGGTGATGGATTTGTCCACCGACGCTTTTCTCGCGGCCTTCAGACGTTTTGCAGCCAGACGAGGTTGTCCAGGAGAACTCTACTCTGACAACGGTTCAAATTATGTTGGAGCCAATCGGGAACTTCGCCGTATATACGACCTATTGACTTCTAAAAACGGTACAAATACACTCTTTCATTATTTTAACAACGTTAGAGTGAAGTGGCATTTCATTCCAGGACGAGCTCCACACTTTGGAGGACTATGGGAGTCCGGGATTAAAGCCGCCAAATCGTACATCAGAAAAATCGTCGGAACTCATTCTATGACTGTGGAAGAGAGTATTTCTGTCTTGAACGAAGTTGAAGCTGTTCTTAATAGCCGTCCTCTCTGCACTCTCAACGTCTCTCCCGAAGATGGCATAGAAGTCTTGACTCCCGCACACTTTTTGGTTGGACGTGGACGTTCCCTCAGGGCACCTCCTCAACCTGCCAGTGAAGAATTGGTGATAAGCAATCGTCGACGGTGGAACTTATGTCAGCATTTGACCTACGAATTCTGGAAGAGGTGGTCAACTGATTACTTACAGCAACTACAAAAAAGAACAAAGTGGAAACAACCTCTTCCAAACTTCAAGAAAGGGGACGTTGTACTTCTAAAAGATACCGAATTATTCATTCGCACGTGGCCTCTGGCTGTCGTTGAAGAAGTCTATCCTGGACAGGATGGTTTAGTCAGAGCTGTCTCAGTTCGAACAAGCAAAGGAACTTACAAGCGTCCTATACACAAACTGGATCTCCTGTTTGATACCGAAGAGCATCTTATTCTATCTTCCCCCCGGGGAGAATGTTCAAGCCGAATGAGGAAAGAAGTCCTACACAAACTATTTCATTTAGTCCTACACAAACTATTTCATTTAGTCCTACACAAACTATTTCATTTTAGTCTTTACCTTTGCACTTGCGCCTTGTATTCGGCGTTAATCGTCAATGTTCGGCGATCGGCGATGTTCAAGTCCGTTTTCCGTTTTAATGTTTCTTAGTTACCTTTTTTTGTCATTCTTACTTTTATATCTTTGTGGTCAGTTACTTGCTGTATTACATGAACTATTCTTTATTACTTTAATTAATAACCATACTTGGTGAACTATTCTCTCCTTGGCGTTCTACCGCCGCTACAATAACTATTAGCTTATCAGAGGGTAATGAGCTTAAGTGAGTTATCTCATGGGTCAAATATGTACCTAAAAATAACTTTGTGAAGATATCCAGCTTAGAATAAACTTGCCATGTCTAATCCTCCTTGTTGCCTATTGGGACTTGTGCATAACTCTCACTACTTGTCAATTTTATATTTGGCGAGCGAGTGAGACACTCTCACGGGTAACACAATTGAAAATCGGGGATATTTGTTTATATGTGTGGACGGACGTATGTCATTTTGTACTTTGACCCTTGCATATTTTTGTGTTCGCTCCGTGTTCGACCCTGTCCCAAACTTCACTAAACAGAATCCTCCGGTTTAGCGATCATTACCCATATCACCCTAGAAATTGAATTGTTTACCGCTTTGAATTCTTTTGGGGTGCAGTTAAAACTCAAAAACTTATGGGAGCTCCATTTCTATTAGAGTTAGTGGTGGTTGTAAGTTAATATGCTATTTGCCACAGTTATAAGCCCTACACAACAGTATTTAATTAAAAATGCATTGTCCACTAGACTAACAACGAAGGTAGGCCTTGTGTAGGTATGTTCAGTTGTGTAAAAGTATTGTGCGTTACAAATACTACACAAAGAAAAAGTTCAAATAACGTGACTTGATTTTGTTGCTTCTTTTTCAATTCAAACAGTTGCGGGGAGCAGTTACTATGGCATTGAATCATTGAATCCCCTTTACCTTATATACATAATTTAAAAACTTGACTTTATTTTAGTAGCTTGAGTGTTAGTAGATAGAATCAATTGTTTAACAATAGTGTGGTTTAAGGCTCGCTCGCCATTTGTGCTCAAGCACACCACTAGTACTATATTTTGCTTACTCTTTTCTCTCATTAGTTGCAACACAATTCTTATCTGGTGAAGCATCGCCATTACCATGACCTACTTCTCTCATTAGTTGCAACACAATTCTTATCTGGTGAAGCATCGCCATTACCATGACCTACTTCTCTCATTAGTTGCAACACAATTCTTATCTGGTGAAGCATCGCCATTACCATGACCTACTTCTCTCATTAGTTGCAACACAATTCTTATCTGGTGAAGCATCGCCATTACCATGACTTCTCTCATTAGTTGCAACACAATTCTTATCTGGTGAAGCATCGCCATTACCATGACCTACTTCTCTCATTAGTTGTATCACATTTCTTATCTGGTGAAGCATCGCCATTACCATGACCTACTTCTCTCATTAGTTGTAACACAATTCTTATCTGGTGAAGCATCGCCATTACCATGACCTACTTCTCTCATTAGTTGCAACACAATTCTTATCTGGTGAAGCATCGCCATTACCATGACTGACTTCTCTCATTAGTTGCAACACAATTCTTATCTGGTGAAGCATCGCCATTACCATGACCTACTTGTTCAATTTTTGCTTAGTATAATTAGAGAACATAATATGGAACTTTTTTTTGTATGCGTGTGATGATTGGGAGTGTGGGAAATCCACTTGAATCAGGGAGATGGCCCAACACTGCCAATGTAGCCCCAACTCTCATGGGTGTAATTACAGTACCATCACAACATTCTCAGATACTGTTTATGAAACGGCACGGTCAATGTAAACTAGTGATGTGCTTGAGCACAAATGGCGAGCGAGCATATAAGGTAAAGGGATTCATTGCCACAGTAACCACTCCCTGCAACTGTTTGAATTGAAAAATAATAATAATAATAAAGCAACAAATAACAATTACATCTTCTGTACACACACATACAGTCACTCACACACACACACACACACACGCAGTCACACACACACACGCAGTCACACACACACACACACACACACACACACCCGGTCACACATACACACACACACACACCCGGTCACTCACACACCAAAACACACACAAATACAGTCACTCACACCACACACACACACACACACACACCCGGTCACACACATACACACACACACACACACACAGTCACACACACACACACCCGGTCACATACACACACACACACACACACCCAGTCACACACACATACACACACACACACAAACATCATCCACTCCTTGTTCCACACTCAACCAACCAACTCACTAGATCTGCGAACTGCATGTGTTGATCTGTCTTTAAAGCAATCCTTGCATATACGCTCCATTTTTTTACTGTCTGCAGAAGTTCCAGAATTCACATCCCATGCAACTCGATACGGGGAACACGAGGAACAAATGACCCTCCCACACTGCCGACAGTGATGCTTGCGAATGAAGTGTGTGAATTTAATATTGCATATCATACACTCTTTACAGGATGAGTCTGGCACCCACACCGGCTTCGTCAGCAACTGTTGATCTCCTGAAACTAAACACATACATACACATACATACACATACATACACATACATACACATACATACACATGGAGTAAATTACTTCTACCTGCAAATTAGTTGTAAATACAAGTAATTGAGCATATCTGACAAAGTTGCCTGTACAATAGTCCAGCAGATGAGAAAAATTATTGTGACAGAGTGGACCAAAGCATGAAACTTGGTATGCAGGTTCGGTTTGGCATATATAACAGTATCAGAAGGGGTGCCAAAAAAAAATTGTTTAATTAAAATTAAAATGTGAAATTTTGATTAACAGTTAATTATGTAAAAGAGCTCAATATAAATTGTTTATTATAATGTATTGTGGTTTAATACTTTAATGTTAATGATTAGGAGTCATCTGATATTACAGGCAGCTAGACTATTTAATAGAACTAGCTACCCTGATAGCTAGCCAGGTGTAGCAAGTTTCAGAGAATTTATTTCAGTAGAATAAAACCATAATATTTCGGCTTATGGAGCCTTCTAGTGGTTACTGAACTGAATGAGGGTCTGAACAAGGAACTTTGTATAAACAGATGATACAGAACATGAGATCATTGTGTGGTGGGGCACAGCCCCTAGGAATGTTAGTTGGTGTTGGACAATTTCTGTGACATGTGAGTTGTACTTGGGAGGTGTGAAGATGTAGTCATAATTTAATTAGTGGCCCTCCAGAATGACAGCCACTAATTCAATTATGACTACACCTTCACACCTCCCAAGTACAACTCACATGTCACAGAAATTGTCCAACACCAACTAACTTTCCCAGGGCTGTGCCCCACCACACAATCTCATGTTCTGTATCATTTGTTTATACAAAGTTCCCTGTTCAGACCCTCATTCAGTTCAGTAACCACTAGAAGGCTCCACAAGATGGTTTTATTCTACTGAAATAAATTATCTGAAACTTGCTACACCTACCTGGCTAGCTATCAGGGTAGCTAGTTCTATTAAATATTCTAGCTGCCTGTAATATCGCCCGTTTTTTATTTTCGCTATAATAATTGTATTGGGCGCGCAAATAAAAAATTCGCGGGTATCGCCGATTATATTGACCAAAGTTTCTTGTAAGACATATTTTTGTAAAGGAATGTATATCTGGATGACACCCCTTCTAATATTGCTGTACATACTTTCAACAAACACTGTGCTAAGTTTCATGCTTTGGTCCACTCTGTCACAATATTGCATCAAAAGTACAATTTCCCACTGGACTACAAGTGTTTCAGTATCTTTAAGTTAAAGAGATGCATGCACTTGCAAATAAGTAGCATACACATCTGTGGATACTAGCTACATGTGCGAGTACAGGTTACATGTACAGGCCACATGTGTGAGTATAGGCTACATGTGTGAGTATAGGCCACATGTGTGAGTACAGGCCACATGTGTGAGTACAGGTTACATGTACAGGCCACATGTGTGAGTACAGGCTACACGTGTGAGTATAGGCCACATGTGTCAGTACAGGCTACATGTGTGAGTACAGGTTACATGTACAGGCCACATGTGTGAGTACAGGCTACACGTGTGAGTATAGGCCACATGTGTGAGTACAGGTTACATGTACAGGCCACATGTGTGAGTATAGGCCACATGTGTGAGTATAGGCCACATGCCACATGTGTGAGTACAGGTTACATGTACAGGCCACATGTGTGAGTATAGGCTACACGTGTGAGTATAGGCCACATGTGTGAGTACAGGCCACATGTGTGAGTACAGGCCACATGTGTGAGTACAGGATACGTGTGAGTACAGGATACACGTGTGAGTATAGGCCACATGTGTGAGTACAGGATACACGTGTGAGTACAGGATACACGTGTGAGTATAGGCCACATGTGTGAGTACAGGCCACACGTGTGAGTACAGGCCACACGTGTGAGTATAGGCCACATGTGTGAGTACAGGCCACACGTGTGAGTATAGGCCACATGTGTGAGTACAGGCCACACGTGTGAGTATAGGCCACGCGTGTGAGTATAGGCCACACGTGTGAGTTCAGGCCACATGTGTGAGTGCAGGCTACATGTGTGAGTGCAGGCTAAATGTGTGAGCACAGGCTACACGCATGAGTACAGGCTACATGTGTGAGCACAGGCTACATGTGTGAGTGCAGGCCACATGTGCGAGTGCAGGCTACATGTGTGAGTGCAGGCTACATGCATGAGTACAGGCTACATGCATGAGCACAGGCTACATGTGTGAGTGCAGGCTACATGTGTGAGTGTAGGCCACGTGCATGAGCACAGGCTACATGCATGAGCACAGGCTACATGTGTGAGTGCAGGCTACATGTGTGACAGGTTATATGTACTTACGTGACTGAGCTACTCTAGAGATGTGCTTCTGCAGATTGCTGACCCAATTATTTTTGTCTGCTGATGACTGAGCAAAGACATGGAAAGACTTGTCCGCATGGCATATTTGAAATGCATTGGCTACATCTAACAAATACATGAAGATATACAGTAGTAACATATAATCTAGTAGTGTGGTAGTGGCCTAGCAGTGTGTGAATGACATAGTAGTGTGGGAGTGACCTAGTAGTGTGGGAGTGACCTAGTAGTGTGGGAGTGACCCAGTAGTGTGGGAGTGACCTAGTAGTGTGGGAGTAACCCAGTAGTGTGGGAGTGACCCAGTAGTGTGGGAGTGACCCAGTAGTGTGGGAGTGACCCAGTAGTGTGGGAGTGACCCAGTAGTGTGGGAGTGACCCAGTAGTGTGGGAGTGACCTAGTAGTGTGGGAGTGACCTAGTAGTGTGGGAGTGACCCAGTAGTGTGGGAGTGACCTAGTAGTGTGGGAGTGACCCAGTAGTGTGGGAGTGTCCTAGTAGTGTGGGAGTGGCCCAGTAGTGTGAGTGTTCGCTAAGTTAACGAGTTTCAAATTGTTAGTATACAGAAACCAGTTGGGAAATCAGATTAATTAGCAAGACGGACGGACGGTCGGATAAGTATAGATCCACAATAGTGTGGCCTACAATCTTGTGAACTGTAGTAATAAACCATTCTTACTTAGCTCCAGCTGCTCAAACTCTTCATCAAAGTCAGTGTTAGCACGTGGCTGATAGAAACACTCTGAAGTAACTGACATCTGGGATAATGGTAGAATATGCTGGTTGCTATAGCGATTAGCCACCACTGATCCATATACCTGCAACATCAAATTGCCTAAGGTTACATTAAACACACTTACACTATACATATATTATAACTTCACTCTTGCATCTCCTGTACCCTTCTCTCTAACCACATCATTACTGCTCCAATCCTCTACTTCAACTCCCCATCCTATTCTATACATATCCTTTAATAGTTGAGCCCCATATTGCTAACTACACACACACAAGCTCCAATCCTATTCTATACATATCCTTTAATAGTTGAGCCCCATATTGCTAACTACACACACACAAGCTCCAATCCTATTCTATACATATCCTTTAATAGTTGAGCCCCATATTGCTAACTACACACACACAAGCTCCAATCCTATTCTATACATATCCTTTAATAGTTGAGCCCCATATTGCTAACTACACACACACAAGCTCCAATTCTCAAAACACAGGATCAAGGTACAAAATGGTAACAATCCATACACGTAAACAAAAAGATGAAAAACTATCCCTAATGTTTTATTAGTGCTACTCCTGGTAGTGTCTCACTAAAACTATCCCTAATGTTTTATTAGTGCTACTCCTGGTAGTGTCTTACTAAAACTATCCCTGATGTTTTATTAGTGCTACTCCTGGTAGTGTCTTACTAAAACTATCCCTGATGTTTTATTAGTGCTACTCCTGGTAGTGTCTCACTAAAACTATCCCTGATGTTTCATTAGTGCTACTCCTGGTAGTGTCTCACTAAAACTATCCCTGATGTTTCATTAGTGCTACCCCTGGTAGTGTCTCACTAAAACTATCCCTGATGTTTTATTAGTGCTACTCCTGGTAGTGTCTCACTAAAACTATCCCTGATGTTTCATTAGTGCTACCCCTGGTAGTGTCTCACTAAAACTATCCCTGATGTTTCATTAGTGCTACTCCTGGTAGTGTCTCACTAAAACTATCCCTGATGTTTTATTAGTGCTACTCCTGGTAGTGTCTCACTAAAACTATCCCTGATGTTTCATTAGTGCTACTCCTGGTAGTGTCTCACTAAAACTATCCCTGATGTTTTATTAGTGCTACTCCTGGTAGTGTCTCACTAAAACTATCCCTGATGTTTTATTAGTGCTACTCCTGGTAGTGTCTTACTAAAACTATCCCTGATGTTTTATTAGTGCTACTCCTGGTAGTGTCTTACTAAAACTATCCCTGATGTTTTATTAGTGCTACTCCTGGTAGTGTCTCACTAAAACTATCCCTGATGTTTTATTAGTGCTACTCCTGGTAGTGTCTCACTAAAACTATCCCTGATGTTTCATTAGTGCTACCCCTGGTAGTGTCTCACTAAAACTATCCCTGATGTTTTATTAGTGCTACCCCTGGTAGTGTCTCACTAAAACTATCCCTGATGTTTTATTAGTGCTACCCCTGGTAGTGTCTCACTAAAACTATCCCTGATGTTTTATTAGTGCTACCCCTGGTAGTGTCTCACTAAAACTTACCAAAATATCATTAAAAAGAAAGAATTGTCTTTTCTTGGGACCTTTGCGGCAAACTTTCCACAATGCTCCCTCTCTTATGAAGATGCGTCCAGGATACAAAAGTGACTAACACAACAATAACAAACATATTGTCATAGTAACTGACCACCTCACATACATGTATCTATTCACTTACACTTCCTCTAGTAAACTTGTTTTGAATCTCCAAAATCTTGTCCGTATTAAAGTCTGACTGTGCCAGAGCCGCCTCTGACTATAAATAAATAAATTAACCAATAATAACAGTAATAACGGTAATAATAATAATAATAATAATAATAATAGCAATAATAATAATAATAATAATAATAATAATAATAATACTAATAATAATAATAATAATAATAAAAAAATATAATAATAATAATAATAATAATAATAATAATAATAATAATAATAATAATAATAATAATAATAACTAGTGGTGTGCTTGAGCACAAATGGCGAGCAAGCCTAAAACTACGCTATTGTTAAATGATTGATTTTTAACTTGTAACACTCAAGCTATTAAAAAAAAAAGTTGAGTTAAATTACGTATTAACAATAAAGGGAATTCAATGTCATAGTAACCACTCCCCGCTACTGTTTGAATTGAAAAATAAGCAACAAAAACAAGTCGCGTTTTTTTTTTATGTTTCTTTGTGATATTTTAGCTGTAACGCACAATACTTTCAGACAATTGGACATACCTACACAAGACTTGCCTTCGTGGTTAGTGTAGTGGACAATGAATTTTCAAGTAAGTACTGTTGCATAGGGCTTATGACCAATGACAAATAGTGCATTGACTTACCACCGCCACTAACTCGAATAGAAATGGAACTCAAGTAAGTTTTTGAAATTTAACTGCATCCACAAAAGAATTCAAACCGGTAAACAATTCAATTTCTCGGTTGACCAGAGGATTCTGTTTAGTGAAGTTTGGGACGGGGTCAAACACCTAGCTAACATAATAATACGCGAAGATCAAAGTACAAATGACATACGTACGTCCACACATATATTATATAAACAAATATCCCTGATTCTCAATTTGACACCACCGTATAGTGTCTCGCTTGCTTTGCTTGCACCCCAATAATAATAATAATAATAATAATAATAATAATAATAATAATAATAATAATAATAATAATAATAATAATAATAATAATAATAGTGATGTGTTTCAGCATAAATTAGTGAGCCATTGCACAAAAGAAATTCAAAGTAAAAACTTAAATCTAACAAAAGTTGATTTTTGCCATTACAAGATCCGTATGTAAAATTAAAAAAAATTAAAAAGAAGAAGCATTTCTTGGGAAGTTAATGTTATAGCTCCCATCACCTAGCTTAAGAAGATATCATTCAGTCCATTTACTCCTAAAAGTTAATGTTATAGCTCCCATCACCTAGCTTAAGAAGATATCATTCAGTCCATTTACTCCTAAAAGTTAATGTTATAGCTCCCATCACCTAGCTTAAGAAGATATCATTCAGTCCATTTACTCCTAAAAGTTAATGTTATAGCTCCCATCACCTAGCTTAAGAAGATATCATTCAGTCCATTCACTCCTAAAAGTGCAAGTATGTAGCCGTTGACCATTTATGTTAGTTTTCAGCTTATTTAGCTTATGGAATTACCTCTTACCTCAATTTTCCCCAAGTAGTGGTAGCTTCTGTAGTATCGATTTAGCCATTCTGACTATATAAATGATCAGTAGCTCCTTACAAAAAAGTACTCAATTAAAAAAAAAAAAGAAGGCTGAGTAGAGTTTCCAAAGCTATAGTAACCACTCATTACAGGTTTTTAAGGAATTATGGCCCAGTTTTGAGCCTAACCCCTAAAGTAAGGTTTGCTTGCTGCTCAGTAATAGACAAAACTACGGGAACCCTAAAGTAAGGTTTGCTTGCTGCTCAGTAATAGACAAAACTACGGGAACCCTAAAGTAAGGTTTGCTTGCTGCTCAGTAATAGACAAAACTACGGGAACCCTAAAGTAAGGTTTGCTTGCTGCTCAGTAATAGACAAAACTACGGGAACCCTAAAGTAAGGTTTGCTTGCTGCTCAGTAATAGACAAAACTACGGGAACCCTAAAGTAAGGTTTGCTTGCTGCTCAGTAATAGACAAAACTACGGGAACCCTAAAGTAAGGTTTGCTTGCTGCTCAGTAATAGACAAAACTACGGGAACCCTAAAGTAAGGTTTGCTTGCTGCTCAGTAATAGACAAAACTACGGGAAGCCTAAAAATTAAGAAAAAAGACAGCTAATAAATTAATTGCTTGTTAAATTTTGCTTTAAAATGTTTGTGCTATTCTTTAGCTAAGAAGCAGCTGTAATATGCAACAACACACATAATCACACACACACACACACACACATACACACACATACACACCACACACTTGACCCCAGGATATAAAAACACAAACTTGAATGTACATTGTATTCTATTCCAGCCTGACTATTGGACAATGGGATTTTCAATACTGGTGCGTAGGGCATAGCATGTAAATACTGTGACAAACAGCACAATCACTGAAATAACTTAACCACCGCCACTAATTGATAGAAAATAAACTCTGGTAAGTTTTGTAAGCCATAACTGTGTCTTGACAACCTAATTTGAATCAATTGAAATTGATGACATAGCGATTGGAGAGATTACAAGTTACATGACATAGAGCTTGACTGTGTATTTGAAGATACTGTAATATAACAAGTCCTATGCACTGATGTAATATAACAAGTCCTATGCACTGATGTAATATAACAAGTCCTGTGCACTGATGTAATATAACAAGTCCTATGCACTGATGTAATATAACAAGTCCTATGCACTGATGTAATATAACAGGTCCTATGCACTGATGTAATATAACAGGTCCTATGCACTGATGTAATATAACAAGTCCTATGCACTGATGTAATATAACAAGTCCTATGCACTGATGTAATATAACAAAGTAAGTCCTATGCACTGATGTCGTCATTTGGGAAGAACATGAAATGAGACTGGCAACTTTGCAGTGGACTTGAAAGTACAAGTCAAGCTTTGCCAACCAACAAGCTTAACTCTCACACTGTACAGTCCCTTAAATATATTAGATATTCTATCTTTCTTCAATTAATGCAGATAATGCTATTTAGTTCCTTCAGTGACTGCATCTGGAACTTCACACCTTTATTGACTCCTTCAGACTATACCTACAGTATGTACCTGGTGATGCTACACACACAGGCTAACCATATAAGGTCAACAAATGATAACATTGTTCTATATTACACATCCATATGAGACAAGTTTAGAAGTTAACAGAGTCAGTCACCATATGATGTCATATGATGTCATGGGGAGAGATACTGAAGAATTTGTACTAGATTATCCAGCAGAAGCTGAAATGCCTTATATAGTAACAAAAGAAATTGTTAAAGTGAGTCGAGCAACAACAGTAATATAATAATAACAGCAGCAGCAGCAGCAACAACAATAATAACAACAACAACAACAATAAGCTAATAGAGAGGTAGCATATGTTTTCTGTGTTGATGTATTCAAATGCACTTCATTCCCAAGAGCTACACTATGAACGTTGTGTGTATGTGCATGTGTTTGTACGTTATTGAGATTGGAATAACCAAGAGAGAGAGAGTGAATGAGCCGATGAACAAGTGTCTTGGGAATGCTGAGATTAGACAGATGAAGTTGAAAAATGTAAGTGTATGGGAATAATTGATTAACACACACCATAGATATCACTAACACACACCATAGATATCACTAACACACACCATAGATATCACTAACACATACCATAGATATCACTAACACACACCATAGATATCACTAACACACACCATAGATATCACTAACACACACCATAGATATCACTAACACATACCATAGATATCACTAACACACACCATAGATATCACTAACACACACCATAGATATCACTAACACACACCATAGATATCACTAACACACACCATAGATATCACTAACACACACCATAGATATCACTAACACACACCATAGATATCACTAACACACACCATAGATATCACTTGGTGTTGTATTCGAGACTATAAAGAACTATTCATCTCTGACCAACCTGACATCCAACGTGTCAACAGTTTTAAGTGGAAGATGTTAGACGAATAAATTGTTATTATATTGTCCCAAATTAACAGAATTTCCGTAGTCACTCATTGTGGACCTATTTTTAGGCAAGTCACAACTGCCATCAGACACAACTTCAATCAGTTCCATATCAACAGTTCCCTGCATGCATGCAATACAATGCCATGTACCAATAGAAAACACAGAAGGGCAGGTGATCTGTCCAAATATTGTTACAAAAAACACCACATGAACTTTCAGAGTTTCAAGAAATGAAGCTGGCATTTCACGTGACTGACAAAATCATATTATCATTCATTTTATAGTCATAAGAGAGATGCTAGGTAGGCAAGAACTAGACACCATCCAGTGTATTACCAAATGGAATGGTAGCGTCGCTGCTAGCTCCTGACACAAATGATCAATTGAGTATTGTTAACTTCTGCTAGTTCCTGACACAAATGATCGGTACCAAATATATATATATATATATATATAATATGTCAGTGAATTCTGACAACTCCACATTATTTAATAAATAAAAATTGAGTCAGGAGAGTTATAGTATTCGGCAATATTAGATAAAGGTAGATAAATTCTAGCTACACAGTATACAATTACCATACCAAAGACAGTTTTAACAGCCAATATATATTTAATTAAAGCTTCATCCAACGTTTCCACTTCTTGCCGACTCCTCCTCAGGGTTTACTGTCAAACTCTCATGTATAAACATTATGTAACAAAGGATTACTGGCGGGCGTGCTTACTGTCAAACTCTCATGTATAAACATTATGTAACAAAGGATTACTGGCGGGCGTGCTTGCTGTCAAACTCTCATGTATAAACATTATGTAACAAAGGATTACTGGCGGGCGTGCTTACTGTCAAACTCTCATGTATAAACATTATGTAACAAAGGATTACTGGCGGGCGTGCTTACTGTCAAACTTGTTGTCTGATGTCATAAAATGGGGTGATGTTCTGCCAAACAGTTCAGCAATGGCTGAAACCTTCTTGTCACCTCTCTTACAGGCATCCTGATATTCTTCTACTCTTTCCTCAAGCCTTCTAGTTATTACACCTATATATACATTCCCACAGCTGTATGGTACGCCATACACTGCGGATGACTCAGTGCTTATGGGTGTAGTATCTTTCACTTTAGTAAGATGTGATCTTAATGCTTCGCCTGACTCACAAGCTGTTTCGATGTCAAAATATCTACACTCTGAATACTCTCACTCAATCCTGCTATGTATGAATAGCAAATATTAAACTTTTCTTTCGTTAAGTATCTGTATTAAGAAGGTAACACTTCATTTAGATCTTGCTTTAATGGTTGCATTGCCATAACCATTATTTTAATGTGTAGGTGTTTCTCTTCTTCTTTCAAGTTTTCACTCATATTAGTTACCCTCCTAGCTCTCTGATACAAGCATCTCACAATTCTTCCCTTAACATGTATAGGATGGTGAGACTTAAAGTGAACTCTGTGTGTAAGTAACCGTCTCTCTTCCATAAGCATAACACAAGTTTAACTGGAGCACCGCTGAAAGCCATTGCCATGTACAAGTTGGCCACAACTGCAGAAACAGGAGAACCCTGCCATGGCTATTCTATCTACTGATTCATAACAAGTTCCCATTACACCTAAAGTAAGTTGCTTAAGAAGTCACATCAAAACTCACCATCACTCCCACATCTCATGCATACTCTGTTAACTGTCTGCATGAAGTGTCGGGTTAAGTTAATTAAAAATGTATTGCCTGTTATAATAGAAAAACTGCTATTAGTATTACAGGAATAATTTCAGCCGAGAACGACCGAATCATTGAATACTGTACTTACATCCGTCATATGAATGGCTGACGAGCCTGAAGTTCCTCCTCCTCCACCACCAGTACCACCCTTCTTTTTAAAAAAGCTTGCCATGACAATTATCTAAAGTCGCATAGTCCAGCTCCCAAAAGCTACTACATTTATATTATAGCAAACCACACCCTTGAGTTACCAAGCGAGACCCCACCCACTTTGTTCCAATATACCCTTTACCTAATCTTGGTGGTTTACAAAGTCTCGCAAGCCAGACCCTTTACCAGGTAAAGGGTCGGGCTTGCGAGACTAATTCCAATGCTGATAGTGATTGGTGACGGTGGTAATGTAATGTCCCTGATCTGTGGAAATAGGAAGTCTTCTTGCAACGTTTATACAGCTTTGAGCCTCTCGAGAGCGAGGTAGTGGTCGGCTATTTAGCCAGCCAAAGCGATCAGATCTGGTTTTATAATCTCAATTTTTGCGGTTACACTTTTCTGGCGTTTCGGTTATATCTATGTTCGTTATCGCACCAGCCAATTCCATTGAATTTTGGAAGGCCGGTTCACAATTTAAAGCCACACAACCAATAAAGAGCTTTCCTCCAGCCTAGGAAATTGTATGACTTTTAGTTGGACTGTACAAAATATTTGGAACCAGCCTATCTCATGCAGTAAATACTTATCTAAATAACAGTAATTATATGGATGAAAGTAAACAAACTTGTTTAAACACATTGTAGAAAAATAAATTCAATCGCAAATACAATAAATATTCAAACAGTACGAAAAGTTATGTTTATAATCATGAACAAAAACCAGTTTTGTTGACAAACACTTCATGTTTAACTAATTGTGAACAAACTCTTAAAATGAACTGTCAACTACTGTTACAGTTATGAATAATTGAAACAGCTCTTAAAATAGAAACACTTTCCCCACACATCTAGTCAACTCAAGAAGTGGACAGTCTCGTTCATCTTCCGGTGTATACCATTTGCTTCAGAGGTCATTCTAAATTCTCTAATGATGCATTCCTTTTCTTCAGAACCTTGGCAACAAGCTAGAAGAAGTCCATACTGATCCTTATAGAGAATGGGGGAAAAAAGTATGACTGAAGAAAAAAACAAAATTAAATTATTAGCTATATTGACACAGGACCCACTAGCTACACCTGGTGAACAAGTTACAGAGGGATGTGTGAACAACAGAGTTGCCCAAATATTGACTTTGGTCCAATTGGTTAAGTGCTCATAGGTGCTCTGAATAGATTACAATTAGTAATTATTCAATCTACCAATTTAAATAATTATAAACAGCAAGGCAAAGGTACATTGTCACTGCTTATTTTATTTTTCAAATTCAACAAGGTAGCAAAAACTAAGGAAATACTCGCAATAAACAGTAAATGTTTATGGATATCGATTACTTGTACATACCTCTGAGCTTTGATGTGAAATCATTACATACTCCCCAGTGTGAATTAGTCTTCCATTCTGACCGAAAACTGCTCCACATACTGTTACACATTCATCTTCACGAATTTGTAGGAATTGAAAGCTGTACAATAGAAACTAGCAGTTCAAACAAATGCAATAAATACTGTCTGCTGGGACACATTTTATATACTCATGATAATATGTATTCTTTACCTTTCATAAAGTACCAGGCCAGTATATGCTCTTACACTGGTTAAGGTCATGCATAGGGACATTGTTCATGAAGTGCTGCACTTGTGGCATCAAAAACAATTTCATGAGGTCTTTGCCACACCTATAAATCACTACAGTGATAACAAATTCTGCAGTTAATGTTTGCCATCCAGGCAGTAGCCCCCATCACAAATGTATCGCAATGTTTCAATCACTGCAAAAGCTTGAGCTATGTCACGGCTTGGGGCTCTCTTATTTCCATAAACATTTTGATTTCGAATAAAGGAGTTATAATTCAAATCTAAGAATAAATTATTTTAAGTATTTGCACAACAACAAAGCAAGAACAAATTCCTACCTCTCACTGTTGAAGGCTCCTACCTCTCACTGTTGAAGGTTAATGTCGGTCCAAACTTGTCCATGCTCAACCAAGTGTAGTATTAGGTGGATTTTTTGTTTCATGAGCATGGCAGGTTTGTGCTCACCAACAACTTTCACAAAGTGTGTGCACAATTGCTCCCATTCAGCAGCAAGAGAAGGAGAGTAATAATTGCAATATGCAATCTTGAATACCTGAATTTATTATGTATAAAGATATAAATTGCACATAATATTGAGACAGAAAATTACCTTGGATAAAGCCAACCACAATTTTTTGTCTTGCTCATTCAAATAAGGAAAGATAATAAACAGTGCCATTTGGGCCCATGCTTTATAATCTCGCCCCACGAAAGACTGATGATGCAATATGACATTTCCAAATACTTTCCTGAGAAATTAAAGGCCCCCATTCTTGCCAAGATTTCCTCTTTCTGATGTGCTGACAACGTGGGGGTGGTACTTTTAAGTAAATATTTGTAAGGCCCTTAGCAAGTGTGTGAAGTGTCTCCGCAGGGGTGCACCTGCAAAAAAAACAAAAAAAAAAACAAAACATAAATTAATTTAAAATGCTATTATAGCATAAACATGTCCATTATAGCCCCATTTTGGGTAACATAGTCGGTGGTATAAACACTTTCTATAAATCTACTGTGTTTACAAGGATTATTTATTTCCTAAACAATATAATTAGCTTGAATTCACTAACACAAAATACAACAGCAGCCTAAAGTGACTGAGCTGTCTGAATTGGTGATAATCACCACAAAAATAAGGTGAATAGAAATATCTGTCCCAGTGTCATGGCTCGAATACGAGAAGTATCTCTTATCATCGGATTGTAATCCCTGTCAACCTATACAAATATACGTACCATGTAAATACTATTCAGATAAACTTCCTAAACATAACATGCACATCCGACAATATTTTCTAGCTGAGCCGCCCAAATGATTTAAGAGTTCTGCTACTATGCACATTAGAGGTGCAAAGACGTGGACTTCCATTTCCAGGAAAGCGTCATAACCTTCGATTCCTTTTTCTTCCAAGACTAGTAGCTCTGTAACTATCGGTTGTGCCATATCTAGAGGTGACACTACATCAGAGCAACAACGAAAATGAATATTGGACAACTTTGCATTTTCATGATGTGGAAGACCAGCTAAAGTTAGAGACCACGACTCAAACTTATGCCATTTTTTACTTCTGTTGCCACTATTATCATCACTGAACAACACTAATGGTAGCATAACTACTGGTTTTCCTGCAGCCATTTCTTTGAAAGGATTTGGATTCAAGTATGACAACTGCTCCTACAATTACACAACAAGCATGATTTAGTTATGTTATGAGAAATGTCAAGGTTACCTTGCCACAAATTTGAAGAAGTTTTTTCTTCTAGAATCCCACTTTAATAGAAATGTAGGTTTTTCACACAATTTCAGAATTTGTGATACTGGGATTGCCTTCGTGTCAACAATGCTGTAAGTAGCACATGAAGATAACTTGCTAGAGTGTCTGGAACTGCACGTTTAAATTGGTCCAAGTTCAGAAGGATATCAACATTTGCATATAATTCATCATCTATTTCCTAAGTAAAGTTTAGAAGACAAGATACAAATATATAGTACAGATAAGACAAAACATATACCCACCTTAAAATAATATTTAGTTGTTTTGCACATCACAATACCTAATGATGAATCTCAACACACAGCAAAATCATTAAGAAATACATGCTCTCCAGTAGCCAAAATAGCCATTTGTGAATAGAAACGTTGATCATTGTGCCACTGAGATCCATGATACATTTCCCTAATAATGAACAAGAAAACACATTCTGAGCCAATATGACAAAAGGAATAATGGTTACTAAAGTTTACACAAAAATGCTGCAAGTCTCTCTCAAAAAAACAACAACGTAAAAAGTGAGAGCATATACTATGAAAAGATGTTGTTAAGTGGCTCTAGTACAGTATTTTCTGGACTACTAATAGTCAAAAGTACAGCTGGCCTTACATGAAGTGGAAGTTCAAGTACTTTGGCTCTCTTGTTAGATCTTATCCAATTTATACGTAATTTTGCCAAATTTTTGACTAGGAAGCATTCTTATATAATCATATAAACTCTGTAATATTAGTAGAGACTAACAACTGAAATAACACTAAGTTGTGCAAATAATTTAGTTCACCTACAATAGCTAGACATAACAAGAAAAAGGAACAACTAAAGTAACTGCACAAAACATTAGGTCTTACGTAAACAATCCATCTGAAGGAGAGACAGGGTATGTCCGCAATCAACATCAATGTAGTTTCAAATTAACTTCATGTCATTTTAAATCAATATTAATGTTACATGGAAGTGAAAAATTGTCGTAACCATTCAGTACTACAGTACATATAGCACTATAATAATAATTATAAAAAACAACAATAACAACAAGCCAGTCGTTAGCCATCACCCACCATTATTTTCTCTTACCCTTATCGGCAATGTATCCATCCATCTTTTCTCGTATATTGCTTTATTACCTTTACTTCAGGTTCGGAAAGTATCATTAAGCTCTTTTAAAATGAATGTGGTCACCAATCTTATTTAAATGTGCAAGTTGGAAGTTAATTATCTAAAATGTTTCCAAAGCTAATTGTGACTGGAATGGGTGGTTTTCCGCCAACTAACAGTGGAGGCAACAAAGTGTTTGTTGCTGCCACCAGTTTAAGGCACAGTTAGATAGTACCAGGTTGTCTGAGTTAACTTATTAACAGAACCAATGATTGCAGACTAACTCCCTGGACATGTGCAAAGCCATAATATAGCAAACTCTGCACGTGCCCAGTATCATGATGTGCATGACATAGAAATCACAAGCAGCACAAAAATGGTGTGTGTCACTAAGAGCCAAATGCTGTTATTGGTAACATTACATGAAAACAGCAAGAGAGCACCAATCAAGGCCACTCCACCAATTAAATAATTAAGTTGATTAAGTTATGATTAATCAGCTCTCGACTCCTTGTGAGAGGAGTTTGTTGAGGGTGAGGGACTTCTCTCACATCTTCCCCCCCTTGTTTCAGTTGTCTGTGCCGCTCTTGTTGCTGACAGCTGCTGTGCTGGCTGATTCGTCTCTTGATCTTCTCCGTAGTGGTGACTCAGCCAGTCTGCCACCGTGTTCTCTGTTCCTTTTCTGTAAACTAATGATTCGAATAGTTACAATCCACAGTGCGGTTTAAGTATCCACATTGCACAGAAGGAGCACCATATGAACTAAATAAATTCAGTGGTTGCCTGACAATGAAAAGTCTGCCAACCTTCTCAACTAATCTTTTATTTCACAGAAATATAGCTATGTGCCAAGGTAATTTAGCAACCAAGGACACTATGTCAGTGCTCTATAAACATCAAGACACTTTCAATGTCACAATATATTAGTAAATAATGCTGCCACAGTGAATGTATTATAAGGAACATGATTATGAAAGTCATTATAAATAAAATAAATAGTCCTCAGATGATACATAGCGAAGAAAATGATTTTAATGAAGGAGAGCTGACACAGTTTCATATACCACAAATGTAATGCAGGTTGAGGGAACAACTCTGTAAAGCACATAAACACAGCATCATATTTTCTATGTTAAAAATTCATCCTCATTACATTCAGGTTAAATACCACAGTACTAGTTCAAAAAAACATTCAATTATCTACAGTAGACCCTGCACATCTGGGCCTCGTTTGGTTTTAAAAAAGAAGAAAAAAAAGAGTAAAGTGTCGTCACGATAAAAACCTCCGCGCGCAGCTTGAACTGCACTGATTGAGAAATTGGCAGAGGCCATTAGTTCTTTGTTTCCTACTAAGAGGAAATGTAAGGTACTAACTATTGCTAGCTATTAGTCAAAGGGAATTAGCCAGGCTAGATTGGCAGAAGAGTATGGAGTTGGCAAGTCAACTATACGTGACATTTTAAGAATGAACAGAAGTTGAAAGACTATACAAGTCTTCTAGACAACTAAGGGGAAAGCCAAGCAAAAAAGAGAATGAGGTTAGCCAAAGAAGATAAACTTGAGGAAGCTCTGTATGCCTAGTTTTTTGGAAAAAAAGAAAAAGAAAAAAAGAAGCACTGGCAGGCACAACCATTAGTGGACCCTTATTAGCTGAAAAAGCAGCTGAACTTCAACAAAAAGTAGGACTAACATCTGAATTTAAAGCAAGTTAAGGATGACTCTGGAGGTTCTGTAAGAGGCATGGGATACAATAATTGTATTTGCAAGGAGAAAACTTTCTGCTGATGAAGCCAGTGTGGGACCCTTTCAAATAAAATTAAAGAACAGGAAGGACTAACTCTGGAGCAACTGTATAACTGTGATGAGACTGGACTCTGCTACAGGATGCTGCCAGGAAAGACCCTTGCTTCACACTGAGTAAAGCAAGCTGAAGGAATAAAGAAACAAAAATATTGGCATGCTCCAATGCAACAGGCAATCACAAACTACCATTGCAAATTAACTAATCCTAGATGCTTGAAGAACATAAATAAAGATGCTTTACCAGTTAAATACAGGGCTCAGAAGAGTGCATAGATGGCTTCTGAAATTTTCAGCGATTGGTTTAGAAATACATTAGTGCCATCAGTTAAAAAGTATTTCCGAGGCAATAAATTGCATGTGAAAACTTCTTTAGATAGTGCTCTATCACACCCATTCACTGACATTCTTCAGAGTAGTGACAAGACAATCACTGCAATCTACTTAACAGCAAAAATAACATCATTGGTCCAGCCGATGGATCAAGGTGTTCTGGAACTGGGTTAAACGGTATTATAGGAAGGATCTGTTAAGAAGATTACTGCTGCTTGATGAAGAGGGTCAATCGATGGTTACTTGAAAGATGTTATTCATAGACCTGTAGCATTGTGGGATAAAGTTACTTCTTTAACATTGTCCAGATCATGGTTAAAATTGCTTGGAGAAGATCAAATTGCAAATCTAATTCTTCTGAAGAAGAAAACATCGACAAGCTTTCCCGTGAGGAGCTTGCTCAAATGTGGGATGCAGATCTAACAGAAGAAGATATTCTGGAGTGGACACAAGTGGACTGTAATAATCCTGGTCATCAGTAGTATACTGATGAAGAAATCATATCTCAAGTTATGAGAGAGGATGATGCGTGCTCAGAAGAGGGTGATGACAAAGATGAAGAATCTCAGAAGTGCATTTCCAATAGTGAAGCTGCTGATACGTTAGAACAATGCCTTGGTTGCAGGCCCGGAGGAAGTCGCAAGTGTAAGTACAGTTTGCAATGTAGTTAGTGCTGTCTGTAACTATTCTAGCTATGGTGGCGTCATTCTAAACATTAGCTACTACACAGTTTCTTTTTTATTTAGCTAGCTAATTACAATTATAGTATGTATAGACTTGTCACACCGATGAATTATCCTTAGCTACACCCATGAACTGTTTTGGCCACACCCATGAACTGTTTGACCACACCCACTTCCTGGCTGGACCAATTTATGAGAGCTTCCTCTGTCCCTGGACTGGTATGAATGTCAGTCAGAAGTACTCACTCTCTCTCACTCACTCTCTGTCTCACTCAATCTCTCTCACTCCCTCTCTCTCACTCACTCTCTTACTCACTCTCTCAGTCTCTCTCTCACTCACTCTCAGTCTCTCTCTCACTCCCTCACTCACTCTCTCGCATTAATTACTATACCAACCATTGTGGTGATAAGTTTGATCACTAACAAATAAAGGCATGTGAGTACTCTGCTCTGGTAAAGCTGGTCAAACCAAGGCTTGGAATTTGGTAGTGGAAGATAAGAGAGAGAGATTCACTTGCACAGAGTCAGGACAGAACTGAACAAAATTGGATGGTACAATAATGTAGGGTAGTCTGTGCACTTATATAGGTATGACCAAATACGCCAATAGGCCACATGGAAAGCGTTTTTTCCAAGTTAATAACTCATGACCTTCAATACTGCACACTCCATCAAGCCTCTCTGCTTTTAAACATTGACCACAATTTAAACACTGGTCTGTTTAAAAATTAAGAAGACAAGACCATAATTTGGGGACGAAAAAATGGGTCAGTTTCTTGCTCAACGTATATTAAACATATGAAGGCACTTGGTCATCTGAAGTTTAGTGCTAGTGTATGTGAGTTTTATGTTCATCAACACAAAAATTGGTTAGGAGTGTCTCCTGATGCCAAGATGTAATATGATCGTGAATTATTGAATTAAAATGTCCATTTTCCAAAGCTGATGTCGGTGTCCAATCAGTTTATTGTTAGTTAAATGAAGATCACAATATTAAATTGAAGAGAAATCATGAGTACTATCACCAAGTGCAACTTCAACTTTATGCATCAGGGGCTGATGGTGTGACTTCCACATCTGGACAACAATAAATATGAAAATTGAAAGGAAGAGGAAGTACCTAAACTGGATGCTTTTCATGATGTATTCCACCTGAAATAGTTAACCCTGAACTTAAACCTAGCTTTTATTTGTACATAACTTTTCTGTCATTTTCAATATATTATGTAATCACTTACTGATATCATGTTTGGATAAAAAATAAAAATAAAAAAAGAGTACATAATGGAGGGTGAAAATTTGACAAAAAGCAACAAAAAAAAAACAAAAAAAAAACATTCTGTCAGCTATTGCTATTAATGTTACAGGTAGAGTACGATCATAAGTATGAAAGTTCTTAATGCATTCCATAGCTCGCTCAACATGAATTCTTAGTAATGCCACTCTCCTTGTGATGACGACTTCATTATGGTCAAACTGGGTTTTCCCTCAAAGAAATGGAGGAATGTTAAGCTTGACACCAAGTGGAATTAGATATTGTTCTCTGTCAAACCCCTTGTCTGCCATGATGGAATCTCCTGGTTCCAACAAATCCAGAATTCCAGATTGCCGAGTCAACTCTTTATCAGATATGGAACCAGGGTAGAGTTTTAAAGCTTTGTAAGTATTATCATTTTTGTAATTAGAAAATGTCATTTGTTGCAAATTCTGGAAGTCGTGGTTGCTCTACATAAATCTCAGTTGCATCTCTGATAACTCTGGTAGAGGGATATTGATCCCTAAATGCTTTAGGCATACAGTCATGCTAGGCCAGAGATCCATTTCTTTAAACTGGAGATAGATAAAGTTCATCCAAGTATTGGTTATTTTAGAAATGGTGCTTTGTGATACTTCAAAACGATCAGCGAGATCTTGTTCCATTAGACATTATCAAAGACGAACTAAAGTAAGAAGAAAAAAAAGTTCTAATGGCAGGAGAACATGGGGCCTACCTCTCTTGGCAGATCCAGAATCAGATTTGCTGCTGTATGAAAGGTGGTGAGCAGATAGTCCCAAATCATCAAAGCACGCTTCTAAAGCAGAGTATGAAGGAAATTTGGTATAAAAACATACCTTTTTGTCACTGTCTGCTATGTTTGCAAGCCTAAATTTTTACTCTATTAAATCATTTTAAGCTTCATGCAGTTCCTTACTTAGAATTTCCACTTTTGTTTGTAGTATACTCATCATTGTGCAAACGTCTGGGCCAGTATTAGTAGCTTTATCTTGAACAGTAGAGGTCTTGTCTACAGCTGTATGCTCCCTTGGTGGCTTTTTTTTCTTGCTTACTAGTAACTGAGTAAGCTGAGAAGGTAAGTGCTTTGATGGAACTTCACCAGCATAAAGTATCTGACCTTCCGTGTTTGTGAAGCAGTGTCTGTTACAAATTCTTGTGCTGGTGTTCACTGGGAAATTACCTCTGCCAATAGCATGAATCCATTTTTAGAAGCAATTTATTCTTCAATGGCAGGCCATAAAAAGACAGACTCTGCTCGTGGTTGGACCGACTAGAGCAGTATAAGGAACGCAACAAATGTGAACCATTTCCTATTTATGGGTATTTTCAAATAATGCCCATGCCCCTTTGACCGCAATTTTGATTTATCCATCAATAAGTAACAAATAAGCGCTATTGGTATTTAATTCATATTTTAAGTTAACCAAAATCGTACTCATGGAGTGACTGACTATCAACATTACACTCAACTCACTTGAGGAGATTTGCTGATATTCCTTTATAAAAAGCTAGCAGTCCTTCTTTCCTAAAATAAGCCAATTCACCGTATAAATTCATATAATAATATATATAGTGGTAATATTAATTTATCTGATGTTGTTATAGAAACGTATAACAAATGAGCTGGAAAATAAATGGCTCTTACATACACAGTAATACTGAACTCAAACCCTTACTTTGTCTGGTGCCATAATGGATGTGCACCAGGTTACAAAACTTGTCTGGTCTGCCATTATATGCAAAAGTGGATCTTTAAGTAGACAGCATTTAAAACTTTGAGAGTGATAGCTAACTGTTTACACTGAATTTATGAAAAAGGTGAGCCAAAGTTCAGCTAAGAGCAATATTTTGGAATTACAGGCGCGTACCACCAAGAAAATAATTCTTAGGTCTAACCATGCAAATTTATAGCCACACCCATTTATTGGTTAAAACATTACAGTAAATATGCAACTAAACAGACTAAATGAAATCATCAATGAAATCATCAATCATCAGTAGCTTATTACTGAAATCTTCAATTATCAGTAGCTTATTAATGAAATCATCAATCATCAGTAGCTTATTACTGAAATCTTCAATTATCAGTAGCTTATTAACGAAATCTTCAATTATCAGTAGCTTATTACTGAAATCTTCAATTATCAGTAGCTCATTACTGAAATCTTCAATTATCAGTAGCTCATTACTGAAATCATCAATTATCAGTACAAAAATCTCCAATTATCAGTAGCTTATTAATGAAATCATCAATTATCAGTAGCTTATTACTGAAATCTCCAATTATCAGTAGCTTATTACTGAAATCTCCAATTATCAGTAGCTTATTACAGAAATCTTCAATTATCAGTAGCTTATTACTGAAATCTTCAATTATCAGTAGCTTATTACTGAAATCTCCAATTATCAGTAGCTTATTACTGAAATCTCCAATTATCAGTAGCTTATTACTGAAATCTCCAATTATCAGTAGCTTATTACTGAAATCATCAATTATCAGTAGCTTATTACTGAAATCATCAATTATCAGTAGCTTATTACTGAAATCTTCAATTATCATTAGCTTATGAAATCTTCAATTATGATTAGCTTATAACTGAAATCTTCAATTATCAGTAGCTCATTACTGAAATCTTCAATTATCAGTAGCTTATTACTGAAATCTTCAATTATCAGTAGCTTATTACTGAAATCTTCAATTATCAGTAGCTTATTACTGAAATCTCCAATTATCAGTAGCTTATTACTGAAATCTTCAATTATCAGTAGCTTATTACTGAAATCTTCAATTATCAGTAGCTCATTACTGAAATCATCAATTATCAGTAGCTTATTACTGAAATCTTCAATTATCAGTAGCTTATTACTGAAATCATCAATTATCAGCAGCTTATTACTGAAATCATCAATTATCATTAGCTTATTACTGAAATCTTCAATTATCAGTAGCTCATTACTGAAATCATCAATTATCAGTAGCTTATTACTGAAATCATCAATTATCAGCAGCTTATTACTGAAATCATCAATTATCATTAGCTTATTGCTGAAATCTTCAATTATCAGTAGCTCATTACTGAAATCATCAATTATCAGTAGCTTATTACTGAAATCTTCAATTATCAGTAGCTCATTACTGAAATCATCAATTATCAGCAGCTTATTACTGAAATCTTCAATTATCAGTAGCTTATTACTGAAATCTCCAATTTTCAGTAGCTGGTTACTGAAAGCAATTCTGCTGTGTCCAGAGTGTTCCCACAGTTGAAACACATGCTCTGGAGGTGTGGTTTTCAAACAAGTGCCAATGAATCCAGCCAACTTTAGTCCTAGTAGTAAGACATGCACTGGATGCTCACTCACAACAGCAAGACAAGATGGATGCTCACTCACAACAGCAAGATGGATGCTCACTCACAACAGCAAGATGGATGCTCACTCACAACAGCAAGATGGATGCTCACTCACAATAGCAAGACAAGATGAATGCTCACTCACAACAGCAAGATGGATGCTCACTCACAACAGCAAGATGGATGCTCACTCACAACAGCAAGATGGATGCTCACTCACAACAGCAAGATGGATGCTCACTCACAACAGCAAGACAAGATGGATGCTCACTCACAACAGCAAGATGGATGCTCACTCACAACAGCAAGATGGATGCTCAATGAGGTTTAACCATAGTTAGACCTAGTTAATTACAAGGGACTGACCAGTGGGGGTGGGGCACCTGAAAAGAGTGCCAGAACTGGGACGGGATGGGAAGCACGTGAGATCAGTTGACACGTGGATGGTAGCAGGAGAAGATGGCTGAGCCACCAGAACACAGCTCACACAAAATGAGCGAGGGGAGAGACGGAGCGAGACGCCATCACTCGGGGGATGCTCCCACAGTTAGGGCGGTGCAACTAGACCAGCGGACGCTAGAGTTCATTGTCACATGGGTAACAAAGCAGCTCCTGCAGTCTGGGAAGCTCAGAGGCATGCCCGAACCAGGGGTAGCGGAGACGGGAGCAGGAGGGATGCCAGCAGAAGCAGAAGGGACGTCAACAGTAGCTGGGACAGCGCCTCCAGGGCCGGTACGTGTGCAAAGAGAGCATGAGGGAGCACCAACAGGATCAAGGGGGCGGCCAGAGACAGAGGACCCCCATAGGAGATCCCATGGGGGACCCAATAGAGGTGAGAATAACCTGAAGAGAGTCTCTAGGAGAGGGTAGGATGCTTAGATAGGAGGGGGGCATTATAGATGCTAGGAAAGAGGCCTAGTAGTGGCAGGCCAAGGGACAGAAGCCAAGAATAGAGGGCAGGGTAGGTGTGAAAAAAAAGTGGGCAGTGGCCCAGGGAGGGATAGGGGCGGAGCCCAGGGATAGAATGTGCGCATAGGCCCTGAGAGAGGAAATGGGCGGAGTCCCGGATAGAGAGTGGGAGGAGTCCCGGAGAGAGAAAGTGGGCGGAGTCCCGGAGAGAGATAGTGGGTGTAGGCCCGGAGAGAGAAAGGGGACGGAGGCCTGGAGAGTGGAAGGGGTGGAGGCCCAGAGAGAGAAAGTGGGTGGAGGCCCGGAACGAGAAAATGGGCAGAAGCCTGGAAAGAGAAAGCGCGCAATGGAAAAAGGCCCAGAGTCGGGCAAGGAAAGTAAGTGGGCAGGGAGCCCCAGGAAGAGCCAAGGGGTGGAGGCCCAGGGAGAGTAGGGGGCAGAGGCCTGGATAAAGTAAGCGTGATGAAAGCTGGTGGGGCAAACAGAGTTGTTGTTACCAGACTCCTATTTACAGGTGGGGAACTGGGGGCGGACTTATCCTCAGCGGAGGTGGAGTCACTGTGGCTGCCTGGGTTCTCCAAGGGACCAGAGAGGGACGAGAGCAGGGAGAGGACAGAGAGTGGCCCGAAACCCAGGTAGGAGAAAGGAACAAGGGAGGAGAGAGCCATAGAAGTAGAGCTCAACAGGACATTTGTCCTGGGGGAAGTACTTCCTGTCGTGCCTACAAAAATGGTAAAACAAATACTGAGAGGAGAGTTTGTGGACATGGCAGAACTCCTCAAGGACAATGTCGAAGCAGAGAGAAGGCGGGAAGCAGGAAATGAGAGCAGTCAGGGACATCGCCCGAGCCGGCGGGAGATACCAGACCTTCAGAGCTGGCTGCTGTGTTTTAGTTCTTACGCAGCGGTGGTTTGCCAGAGATTTCCGCATAAGGCAAGGGAGCTGGGCATACCAATCAATGATGATTGCAGAGCATAGAAAGTGTGGGGAAAGAGGATGGTATCTCTATGACAGTACCTTCCGACAACAAATCACATCCCTAGAAACAGTCGATTTTTCAAGAGTCAACCAAAGCTTGTATTTGACGACTTTCTTAGCCTATGCCAGCAGGGGACAGTTCTGCACACACTGTATGCTGTCCGACCACCTAATGGAGGAAAGCGCCCTCACCCTGGTAGAGAAGTGCCAGTGGTCCAGATTCAGGACCAGGGCCAGAGGAGGTGGAAACGGGTAGAAGGAAACCCGGCTGGTGGCGACCTCATGAGACGAGCAGGCCAGCAAGGGGCATGTTACGATGGCCAATGTACACTCCCGTACTGTCGGTTCGAGCACGTCTGCTCAGTTTGTGGGGGGAACCATAGGAGGTCTGTGTGTAGAGGAAAGGAGGGCTACAGAAAGGACCAGACTGCAAAGCGCCTGTAAAGAACAATCATCATAGCAGAGAGATTGGTGTACACAAGTATATGAATGCATATCATTGAGGCATGAGTTAGTGAATCTGTCAGATAGCCACAAGGGCGTCATATAAAGTATAGATAGGGACTGAGGAACGGGAGCAGGTAAAGAGATTTAAAACTAATAAGGTAAAGCATCGCGAGCAGTAATGAGGATTTAGGAGGGGGTAAAGTGTCAGCAGGGTAATTAAGTTTGCTGTCGTATGGTAAGGGGTCACTGTCCTGTGAGCATAGCAGTTATGGGGGGTTGTCGCATACTGACTTACAGGGAGAGCAATGTACCCGTATACGCTGCACTTGGAGACTAGACGGCAGAGGACCCAGCAGACCTGTCGAGCTCCCTGGGGAACTACGGGAGATAGTCACCCCGCTTAAAGCAGATGAATGGAAAGCGCCTTGCGGATCACCCGGACAAGGCCTTCAAAGAGAACATTATAAAGGGGCTGAGGAGAGGCTTTAGAATTGGCTTCAGACACGGGAGGTGCAAGTGTGTGGCAGCAAAGACAAACATGCTGTCAGCGGTGCAGAACCCGGCAGTGGTAGACCAATACATCCGGAAGGCTGTGAGCCTGGGCAAGGTCAAAGGCCCTATGATGAGAGAACAGCTTCCAGAGGCCCAAGTGAGGTTTGGGGTCATCGAAAAGCCGCACCAACCAGGGAAGTATCATCTCGTAGTGGACCTGTCTCATCCAGAGGGCCTAAGTGTGAACGACGGGATCGAGTCGGATCTGTGCTCACTCCAGTATACGTCGGTGGATGCAGCAGTGACCAGGGTATTGGCAAACAGACAGCAAGAAGTCATGTTGGCTAAGTTCGACATAGAGAGTGCTTACAGGACCGTACCGGTACACCCAGAAGACAGACACCTCCTTGGCATGGTATGGAAGGGGTGTCTTTATATAGATACGGTCCTGCCGTTTGGTCTACGGTTGGCCCCAAAGATCTTCAATGCCCTGGCGGATGCATTGCAGTGGATGCTAGAGGGAGAAGGGCTAGACACGCTGCACTACCTGGATGACTTCCTGGTGATTGGCGAAAGGGGTAGACCAGCCAGCAGGTCAATTCAACTGGCACTGAACGGCTGCAGCCAGGAAGGTCTTTCCTATAGCATTGCTAGCTGTAGCGATGAAGCCACACCACAGAATCAGACTAAACTGGGGGTTCAGATAGGACCTTTACTGGTGGGATACTTTTCTGTCAGGTTGGAATGGCAGAAGTATGATGAGGTCAGGGTTCAAGAGCAACTATGAAGCGACCCTGACATCAGACGCGTCAGGAAGCTGGGGCTGCGGAGCGTTTACCTCAGGGGGAGGATGGTTCCAGCTGAAATGGCCTGACTCATGGAGGGACACAAACATCATGGTGAAGGAGCTCCTGCCAATTGTGTGGGCACTGGCACTATGGGGGGACCGGTGGGCTGGTAAGCTGGTGCGATGTCGCTGCGATAATGCAGCTATAGTAGAGCTGATCAACTCCGGGACAAGCAGGTGTGAGATGGCCATGCAGTTATTAAGAAGTGCCTTCATATTCCAGGCAATGCATGATGTCGCTTTGTGGGCGGTGCACATCTGAGGAGTGGAGAACCGAAGTGCTGATGCTCTGTCACGCAATAACCAGTCTGTTTCTCTTCCAAAATCCGGAAGCAGCAGAGAGTCCGACACCTATCCCTACAGTGCTAGTAGAGGCCCAGGTGCTCCAGAGGCAGGACTGGACATCAGAGTGCTGCATCAGAGTGCTAGCCGCCTGTTCGCCAAGGGCCTGGCAGAGTCCACACAACGGGCATATGGTAGTGCCCAAAGAAGGTATCAGCAATTCTGTAGACAGAGCAACCTGAGGCCTATACCAGCGACAGAGACAGTCCTGTCATACTATGTAGCCCATCTGGCAGGGGAAGGCTTGAAGCACCGTACCATGAAGGCATACCTGTCAGCAATTCGATTCCTGCAGATAAGCGAAGGAAAAGGAGACCAGTTTAGGAACCCTCTTCACAGGCTGCGATACATTCTACAGGGCGTCAAGAGGGAAGAAGTCAGACAAGGAGCAGGGAGGAGGGAAAGACTACCTGTGACTCCAAACATCATGCATAAGATAAAGGCGGTGTGGCAGGCAGATAGTCACGACCAGGACATGAAGATGCTATGGGCAGCAGTATACCTGGGATTCTTTGGCTTCCTTCAGACGGGAGAGATGACGGTTCCAAGTGACACAGGCTTCGACCCAAAGACTTACCTCACCCCAAAGGACCTGTCATTCAACTTCCCTCGCAGACCCACAGTTATGAGGGTGACAATCAAATCGTCAAAAACTGACCCGTTTAGGAAAGGGATGGACATCTTTGTGGGCAAGACAGAAGCAGATTTGTGCCTGGTGACAGCTATGTTGAGGTACCTAGTAGAGAGAGGATGGGGGCCGGGCCCACTGTTCAAGTTCAGAGACGGACGAGTGCTGACGAGGCAGCGGCTAGTGGAGGCGATGAAGAGCGCACTGCAAAAAGCGGGGATGGATGCCATGAAGTACTGCGGACACAGCTTCAGAATTGGGGCAGCAACTTCAGCGGCAACAGCAGGTATGGAAGATGCAGTGATTAAGACTCGGGGCAGGTGGAGAAGCCTGGCGTACCTGGAGTACATTAAAATTCCGAGGGAGCAGTTGGCTAACTATTCCAAGAAACTAGCAGGGGCATGAAAGAGGGGGACCGAGTACAGTGCCACTATCTAGCAGAACATGGGGGGAGATCATCTAGGGTAGGGGCTCATGTCATGACAAGTCATCATCACACACTAACAACTGTCAGGCTCACCAATTAAAAAAAAAAAAAAAAAAAAAAAGAACAGTAAAGATGATAAGAATTTTTTTAAAATTATACATTAAAGTAAAAAGAAATAAATAGCATGCAGGATAAGTACAGTGAGGCAGGGTGTGAAATAAATGTGGTGATGAGGGAGAGAGGAGGGTGGTGCTTGGGGGGTCATGCCAACCTTGGGGCCATGGGCAAAAAGGGGAATTCCTCCCTTAATGCCCAATTATCCCTATCACCACTTTGCACCCAGTCGCAAGTGGAAAGGGGGAAGGGCAGGCCCATCCCTACACCTCCGCCAATCTACACAGCTAGGGAGAGGCTATGGCACAGCAAGTCCTACCAGAGGCGAAGGAAGTGGAACAAGGTGAGTTAGGGGAGGAAGGTAGTTGGAAGACTGCAGTAATTAAATAAGGTTTAACCATAGCACCTAGTTAATTACAAGGGACTGACCAGTGGGGGTGGGGCACCTGAAAAGAGTGCCAGAACTGGGACGGGACGGGAAGCACGTGAGATCAGTTGACACGTGGATGGTAGCAGGAGAAGATGGCTGAGCCACCAGAACACAGCTCACACGAAATGCCCCACTCACCCACAACCTGTATTCATGTATAAAAGAGATGCACATAGCTCTCCATCAGTGGGATATACACGCTGATGTGATCGGTGTTGGGGCCATGAGCAAAAAGGGGGAATTCCCCCGTAATGCCCAATTATCCCTATCACCACTTTGCACCCAGTCACAAGTGGTAAAGGGAAGGGCAGGCCCATCCCTACACCTCCGCCAATCTACACAGCTAGGGAGAGGCTGTGGCACAGCAAGTCCTACCAGAGGCGAAGGAAGTGGAACAAGGTGAGTTAGAGGAGGAGGTAGTTGGAAGACTGCAGTAATTAACTCACAACAGCAAGATGGATGCTCACTCACAACAGCAAGACAAGATGGATGCTCACTCACAACAGCAAGATGGATGCTCACTCACAACAGCAAGACAAGATGGATGCTCACTCACAACAGCAAGACAAGATGGATGCTCACTCACAACAGCAAGATGGATGCTCACTCACAACAGCAAGACAAGATGGATGCTCACTCACAACAGCAAGACAAGATGGATGCTCACTCACAACAGCAAGATGGATGCTCACTCACAACAGCAAGACAAGATGGATGCTCACTCACAACAGCAAGATGGATGCTCACTCACAACAGCAAGACAAGATGGATGCTCACTCACAACAGCAAGACAAGATGGATGCTCACTCTCAACAGCAAGACAAGATGAATGCTCACTCACAACAGCAAGACAAGATGGATGCTCACTCACAACAGCAAGACAAGATGGATGCTC